>Ga0268299_1000467_pt1 | contig 124628 bp, 103 predicted proteins | sample NOBtaG_FD_193484 | JGI IMG/M metagenome (GOLD analysis project Ga0268299, IMG submission 193484) | Activated sludge microbial communities from bioreactor in Nijmegen, Gelderland, Netherland - NOB reactor | ecosystem: Engineered > Bioreactor > Aerobic > Activated sludge | place: Netherlands...
TGCGGCCAGCCTTGACCTCGCTTGCGCCCGGCGCTCACTGCTTTCCATCGTCGAGCTTGCCAAATGACTGAGTGACAAAAAAGCCAACCCCACCCATTGACTCCTTATCGCTCATATAAGGATGACACGAAGGTGCTCGGACTTCATTTGTGCCCGGATGACATCTCGTTCGTGGCCCCCGATAATGGCTGATCCTAGCCTCAGGGGAGACCTGCCATGGCCGCTCAGTTGCACACGCTCAAGGTCGGCAAGCTGGCCGAGTCCTCACGACTCGAATTCGGGCCGCTCGCCTTCTATCACCCGCTGGTCGCCGACGGCGACACGCCGGTGCGGACTGGCATCCAGACCTCCGCGCCCGGTTACGTCGCGCCGATGCACTGGCACCCTTATGTCGAGCTCCTGTTCATCATCGAAGGCGAGGCCGATGTCTGGCTGCAGGGTGGCGAGGCCAGCCCGACCCGCCTGACGGCGGGCGATTGCGTCGCCCTGCCGGCGGATATCCCGCACAGCTTCAGCACGGTCGGCGACAAGCCGATGCGGCTGCTCGGCATCCACGCCAATCCCGACCGCATCTCCACGTACCTCGACGGCCGCAAGGTGGTCGGCGGATACCCGGTGGTCGCGCCCGCAGCGGTGTCCTGACCTACAATGTCGCTCCGAACGACTTTCCTGTCGTCCTGAACGAAGTGAAGGACCTCATCGCCGTCCGACAACGGCGTGCCCGATTCTTTTGGCGATGAGATCCTCTCCTTCGGCTTCACTCAGGACGGGCCTCGGGTCGACAGACGAGGAATGCACCCCTCGGTCGGTCAGTCCGGCCGGTCCTCGCCCTTGTCCGACTTGCGCGGGTCGCCCGCCTTGCCCTTTTCCTCGGCAACCTTCAGCTCGGCGGCCTCGACCGAGTCTACCGCGCGTTTCGCCTCCTTCGCGGCCTTGTCCACCTTGCCCTTCCTGATGAACTCGGCGGTCGCCTGATTGTAGTCGCGCGTGCCGCTGTAGCTTCCTTCGCCTTCGACGCGGCTGTCCTTCTTCGGCGTGTCGTGCATGGAGACCTCCTTGATTGTCCGCCAGGGAGAACGGGACGGGGCCCTCAAGGTTACGGTTGGCGAGCCCGTTTTGCGTGGCTGCCGCCACCAGGCGGACTTCCTAAGGTTTGCGCACGAAGCGGAACAGGACCTTGTCCTGGCTGTAGTAGCGCAGCTGGTCGATCACCCGTGGGAAGTAGGGGCTGCCCACCGTCACCGGCATGAAGGCATCGAGATCGAGCGGGCGCACGGCCACGGAAAAGCCCGACTCGGTGAACGTCCTGGCCACGGCCTCCAACGAGTGATCGTAGATCGGGATCGACGAGGTCTCGGAGATGAGCTGCCGCCAGCGCGGCCATACGGCGCTGTCGGTGTGGCAGCCCATGGCCGCCACATAGGCGCCGCCGATGCGCAGCGCTGATCTCATGTCGATGGCGTGCTGGGCGAGGTCGGGCAGCAGGTAGAGCACCTCGTGGCTGAAGGCGAAGTCGAAGGTGCGCCCGAGGCCGGCGGCGCTGTCGCCGACTCTGTACTCGATCGGCCGATGTCCCTTCAGCAGATCGGCGCGCGCCACCGATTCGCGGGCGATGTCGAGCCCGACCGCCGACCTGAACGGCTGGCGATCGTAGAGCAGGCGCAGGAAGCCGCCCTGGTTGCAGCCGTAGTCGAGGATCGTCGAGCCGCTGAGATCGTGTGGCACCGAGACATCGACCATGCGCCGCCAGATCGGCGCATGGGCGGCGCCCATCGCCTCCTCGTCAGCGGGGTTGCGGTTCCAGGTTGCGATCGTCGAGGGGCGCAGCATGGCTTCCTCCCGTTCCGGGCGAAAGCCTAGCACGGCTGCGCGACCGTTTTGGTCCCCAGGGCTTCACCAGCAGCGGGCCGGCAATCAGGGCACCGAAGGCGATCATGCCGATCGCGATCGCAGTGAACACGCCGTCGAGACCCAGCCCGAGATGCTCGACCGCCAGCCAGCCGCCCAGGGTCGCCAACGCCATGCGCGCAATACCGGCGAAGAACGGTGCCTTCATGCGGCCGGCGCCCTGGCTGGCGAAGCTCAGGGTCATGCCGAGGCCGAACAGGCAGTAGAAGGGGGCGACGTGCGTGATGTAACCCACGGTGGCGGCAATCACCTGGGGATCGGCGGTGAACAGGCGCGCCCAACCTTCGGGAACCAGGGCGACGATCCAGCCGAAGGCGCCGATCAGGCCGAAGGCGACCAGCCCGCCGAACCACGCGGCGCGCACCGCTCGCTTCCAGTCGTTTGCGCCGGCCGCCACGCCGACCAGGGTGGTGAGGCCCGAGCCGATGCCGAAGGCGAGCGGCACCAGCATGAACTCGAGCCGCACGCCGATGCCGTAGCCCGCCAGGGCGGCGACGCCGAAGCGGCCAACCAGGCCGGTGACCAGCATCGCCGTGAGGTTGGCCGTCAGCGCCGAGAACGAGGCGATCAGCCCGACCCGCAGGATTTCCCAGAACAGCCGGCGCTGCAGCGGGATGCCGCGGAAAGTGGGCGTGAAGCCCAGCTTGCCGCGCCACAGGGCGCGCGCCTGCAGCAGCGCCGCCACGGCCATGGTCGCCACCGACGACACGGCCGGGCCGGCCATGCCCAGTCCCGGCCAGTCGCCGACTCCCAGCGCCAGCACGCCGGAGAGCGGGATCTGCGCCAGCGAGGAAATCAGCATGTAGCGCCCCGGCGTGGCGGCATCGCCGCCGCCGCGCAGCAGGGCGGAGAGGAAGAAGTTGGCCCACACAGCGATCGAGCCGGTAAACAGCACGAGGCTGTAGGTCTCGGCATGCGCCAGCGCCGCGCCGCTGCCGCCCAGCAGGCGATAGAGGCTCGGCGCGATTGTCCAGGCCATGAGCGTGAACAGCAGCGCGAGACCGAGGCCCAGGACCAGGGCGTGCAGCACCAGCGCCCGGGCATCGTCGAGCCGGCCGGCACCCAGCGCGCGCGCCGTCGCCGCGGCGACGCCGCCGCCCATGCCGCCCGCGGCCATCATGGTCATCAGCATCATGAAGGGAAAAACCAGCGCGAAGCCTGCCAGGGCATCGGTTCCCAGGCGGCCGAAGAAATAGGTCTCGGCAATCGCGACCAGGGTCTGTGCCACCATGACGGCGGTGGTCGGGCCGGCGAGACGCAGCAGGCTGGTGCCGAGGGGTGCGGTGAGAAGCGGATGGGACATGCGCGGGTACTCGATTGGGTGCATATGCACCGTATCAGCCCGCGCTGTGCTGTCACCTGACAAAAGGCCGGCGTGCCATTAGCTTTTTGTCATGAGCGACCAACAGCGCCCCCTGGCAAAGCCCACCGTGCAGGTCGAGAACGACCGAGTGATCGTCACCGAATGGCGCTTCCCGCCCGGTAGCCATACCGGCTGGCATCGCCACAACCACGACTATGTCGTCGTCCCGGTGACGACCGGCGACCTGCACATCTATGATGGCAAGACGACCGTGCCGGCGCCGTTGCGCGCCGGCGTCTCCTACGCCCGCCACACCGGGGTCGAGCACGACGTCATCAACCCCAACGCCTTCGAGTTCGTGTTCGTCGAGATCGAACTCAAGGCCTGAGGTTAGCCGGGGAGCCTGCCGCGACCCGATCCCGCAGGAAGCCTGCATTGACTTGGACCGATGCAAGCGTCATATGAAGGGCCGCCAGAGGTCCGGCCCGCTCATGGGCCTTGACGAGACCTCCTCACAGTCCAGCGGAAAATGGACTAAGTTACGGAAACTAAATGAGTTTTGAGAGTTTGGGGCTGAGCGCCCCGGTACTGCAGGCAGTTGCTGAAAAGGGCTACACCGAGCCCACCCCGATCCAGGAGAAGGCAATTCCCATCGTTCTGATGGGACGCGATATCCTGGGATGCGCCCAGACGGGCACCGGCAAGACTGCCTCCTTCGTCCTCCCCATGATCGACATCCTGGCCGAGGGCCGCGCCAAGATGCGCATGCCGCGCTCGCTCATCCTGGAGCCAACGCGCGAGCTGGCTGCCCAGGTGGCGGAAAACTTCGAGATCTACGGCAAGTACCACAAGCTCAACATGGCGCTGCTGATCGGCGGCGTGAGCTTCGACGACCAGGAACGCGCGCTGGAGCGCGGCGTCGACGTCCTGATCGCCACGCCGGGTCGCCTGCTCGACCACGTCGAGCGCGGCAAGGTGCTGTTGAACGACGTCAAGGTGCTGGTGATCGACGAAGCCGATCGCATGCTCGACATGGGCTTCATCCCGGACGTGGAGCGCATCGTCGGCCTGTTGCCGCCGCTGCGACAGACCTTGTTCTTCTCGGCGACTTTGCCGCCCGAGATCAAGCGGCTCGCCGACCGGTTCCTGAGCAACCCCAAGGAAGTGGCCGTGTCGCCGTCGGCATCGGCCGGCACGAACATCGTCCAGGGTCTCACGATCGTGCCCGAGGAAGACAAGCGCGAGGCGCTGCGCCAGCTGATCCGCAGCCAGGACGTCAAGAACGCCATCGTGTTCTGCAACCGCAAGCGCGACGTCGCCATCCTGCAGGGCTCGCTCAAGAAGCACGGCTTCAATGCCGGCGCCCTGCACGGCGACATGAGCCAGCCGGCGCGCATGGAGACGCTCGATCGCTTCAAGCAGGGCGAGATCCAGATCCTGGTGGCATCGGATGTCGCCGCGCGCGGCCTCGACATCGTCGACATGAGCCATGTCTTCAACTTCGACGTGCCTTTCTCGCCGGAAGACTATGTCCATCGCATCGGCCGCACCGGCCGGGCCGGCAAGACGGGTCATTCGTTCACGCTCGCCTCGCCATCCGAGGGCGACCTCGTGCAGGCGATCGAAAAGCTGATCGGCACCTCGATCCCGCGCATCGAGGTGCCCGGCGTCGAGCTCGTGGCCTTCGAGGACTCGGATGGCCGCCGTCGTGGCCGGGGCCGCGGCCGTGGTACCGAGCGGACCCGAGCGCCCCGCGAGCGACGGGAGCGCAGGCCGCGGTCGGAACGGCCGGAAGAGCAGGGCCTTGCCGAAGTGCACGCCGATCCCGTCCAGCAGGCCGGTGAGCGCGCCCATCGCGCTGACGAGCAGGCACCGCGCGCGGAAGGGCGCGGCCGTCGCGCCGAAGGTCGTTCGCGGCGCCCCGAGGAGCGCGAGCATCGCACCGAGGAGCGCGGCGAGCGCCCGAAGCGCGCCGAGCGTCATCATGATCGCGGGCCCGGCGGCGAGGAGCGCGCGCAGCGCGCCGAGCGGCCGCAGCGCGAGCGTCAGCCCGAGCGGCGCGCCGACGAGCGCCGCGAGGATCGGCGGGACCACCGCGAGGACCGCCGTGAGCGCCGGCCCGAGCAACGCGCCGAACGCCGGCACGAGAGCCGGCGGGACCGCGACGAGCGGGCACCGATGGGGTTGGGCGATCACGTCCCGGCCTTCCTGGCCCGGCCGCTGCGCTAGGCTAGCCCGAAGCAGGGGCGGGCGCCGCCGTGCAGACCATCTTCATCATGGTGAAATGCGAGCTGGGCAAATCGTATGCCGTGGCCGACGACGCCTGCGGCGTCGAGCAGGTGTCGGAGGTCTATTCGACTTCCGGCGAGTACGACCTGCTGATGAAGTGCTATCTCGACGACAAGACCGACATCGGTCATTTCGTGACCAGCCGCATCCAGACGCTGCCCGGCGTGAAGGACACGTTCACCGTCATCACGTTCAAGGCCTTCAGCTGATCATGGCCGAGGAGAAGACGGCCGGCCGGCGTCTCGAGGTCGGCATCGAATGGATCATCATGGCCAGCCGCTGGTTGCAGGCGCCGCTCTATATCGGGCTGGTGTTCGTGCTCGCGGTCGTGGTGGTCAAGTTTCCCTTCAAGCTGTGGGATCTCGTCCAGCGCGCCCTGATCGTCGAGGAAGGCGACCTCGTGCTCGCCGTGCTGTCGCTGGTCGATCTCATCATGGTCGCCAACCTCGTGGTGATGGTGATCATCTCGGGCTACGAGAACTTCGTCAGCCACATCGATTCGACCAGCACGACCGAGAAGCTGAGCTGGTTCGGCAAGCTCGACGCCGGCTCCCTGAAGATCAAGTTGGCGAGCTCGATCGTGGCAATCTCCTCGATCCACCTCCTGCAGCGCTTCCTCGAGGCCAACACTGTGAGCAACGACAAGCTCTACGTGCTGATCGTCATGCACATGGCGTTTGTCGTCTCGGCGCTGCTGCTCACCTACATCGACCGTCTGTCGGTGACCAAGAAGGTCGACGGCGGCCATTGAGCCACTGCGGGTATGGAGCGATAGTATCGCGATGGAACGCATTGTTCGCCTGCACGTCGAGAAGCTGTCGGAAGGCTTCTATCTTGCGACCAGCGATGATGTCCCTGGCCTCGTTGCTCAGGGCCGGACAGTTACGGAAACCCTGGAAATCGCGCGAGACGTTGCGCGTCGGCTGATCGAGGAACAAACGTAACCCACGTCCTTGGTTCCACGGCGAGGTGTTCGTCAAAGCCACTTACCTCGATCATCCCGAGCGAAGCCGCCCGAAGGGCGGCCCGTAGTGACTCATGATGCGCGCCGCAGAAATGCTGTCATCCCGAACGCAGCGAGGGACCTTTTCCGTTGCCTCAAAGGTCCCTCGCTTACGGCGCTTGCTTCGCAAGCGCCTTACTCGGGATGACAATCTTGCAGGATGCGCTTCATCTCGTGAAATGAAGCACTTGTTTCATCACAACCCTTAGCCGCCGGCGCGACGAGAAAGATCCCTCCGCTGCGCCTCGCTTCGCTCGGCTCCGGTCGGGATGACGGGGTGCTTCTGCCAAGATCAAGCACCCTCGGCCCCGGGCCCACACACAGCAAAACGGCCGGGCCTGTCGCCAGGCTCGGCCGCTCGGTGGTCTCCACAATTGCCGCAGGCCTAGTTGATCAGGCCGTAGAACTTGCCGGCGTTGGTGCAGGTGATCATCCGGGTGACCTCCGGCGACACCTCGGCGAACTGCTCCTTGATGTACTGGTCGGAGTTCGGCCACACGCCGTCGCCGTGCGGGTAGTCGGAGCCCCACATCAGGCTCTCCGCGCCCATGTCGTCGATCAGCTTGGCGCCGATGCGGTCGAACTGGAAGGTGGCCTTGCACTGGCGGCGCCAGTAGTCCGACGGCTTCATCTTCAGGCCGAGGTCGGTGAAGCGGTCCTCCCACTCGAAGTCCATGCGATCGAGCGCATAGGGGATCCAGCCGCAGCCGCTCTCGCCGAAGGCGATGCGGATGTTGGGGAAGCGCTCCAGCACGTTGGCGCCCATGATCGCCGCCAGGATGTTCACCAGGTTCATCTGGAAGCCCGAGACGACGGTGAAGAACACCGACCGGCCGACCCGACCGCCGTGCTTCTCGATGGTGTTCGGGGGCACGGTCGGGAAGGTGTGGAAGTGCAGCGGCAGCTGCACGTCGTTGACCGCCTTCCACAGCGGATCCCACATCGGATGCCACATCGGCTCCATGTCCCACGAGCACGAGAGCTCGAGGCCGCGCAGGCCCAGCTTGGCCGCGCGGTAGGTTTCCTTCACCGCAGCGTCGATGTCGCCGTACGGCAGGCAGGCCAGCCCGATATGGCGGTCGGGATAGTGGCTGCAGAAATCCTTCAGCCAGTCGTTGTAGATGCGCAGCATCTCGTTCGAGGCGTCGCGGTCGTTGAGCCGGCTCGAGGCACCCAGGATGCCGTAGATCACCTCGGCGTCGACGCCGTCGCGGTCGAGATCCTTGATGCGCAGGTGCGGGTCGGAGACCCGGCGGATGTCCTTGGCGCCGTCGTCATAGAGGCCGGTGCCGGCCATCACGTCGACGCGATGATGCTTGCCGGGAACGTATTTCGAGCCGGCCGGGCCGACCCCGTTCTTATAGCCGAAGCTGGCGCCGTTCTTGGCCGTCCATTTCGGGCCGTCGTCGGTATCGACGACGAAAGGCATGCGGTCCTTCATCTCGCGCGAGGCCATGGACGTGAACAGGTCGGGCGGCATCCAGGGCATGTCGAGATGGCAATCGGCGGAAATGCGCTTGTATTGCATGGCTTTGCTCCCGTATTGGCGGAATTGTGCGCGTCTGCCGGCCGGTCCGGCAAGGGCCAGATTTCGACAGTCAAGGGGAGGCAGCCATGGCTGTAACGCAGGGCGCCCGGATGAAAGGGCGGGTGGCCATCGTCACCGGGGCGAGCCGCGGCATCGGCCAGGCGATTGCCGAGCTGCTGGCGCGCGAGGGTGCCAGGGTGGTGTGCGTAGCTCGGACGGCGAACGAGGGCGACCACCAGCTGGCGGGATCGCTGGCCAGCACCGTCGCGGCGATCGGGTCGGCGGGCGGCGAGGCGACCGCAGTCGCGGCCGACATCTCGACGGAGGCCGAATGCCTGCGGCTGGTCGAGGCGGCGCGGTCCGCCTACGGCCGGGTCGACACCTTGGTGAACAATGCCGCTCTCAACTACTACATCCCGACGGCCGTCTATCCGACCAGCCGCTGGATCAAGGCGTTCGCCATCAACGTCCATGCGCCGTTCATCCTGTCGAAGGCGGTGCTGCCCGACATGATCGCGGCCGGCCGCGGCGCCATCGTCAACATCTCCTCCGGCTCGGCGATCGGCCCGGGACGAGGCCCTTATGCCGACCAGACGGTGCGTGGCGGCGTGATGTACGGCGCCAGCAAGGCTGCCCTCGAGCGCTTCACCCAGGGCCTGGCGCAGGAGGTGGCCCATCATGGCGGCATCGCCGTCAGCTGCGTGTCGCCCTCCCAGGTCGTGCCGACGGCGGGCACCGTCTATCACAAGCTGGTCAGGAGCCTCGACGACCCGGCCGGCGAGCCGCCGTCGATGATGGCCAGCGCCGCATTGCTGCTGGCCAGCGAGCCGGCCGAGCGGGTGAACGGCCGCGTGACCTACAGCCAACAGATCCTGAAGGAGTTCGGCTGGATCGAGTCGGGCTCGGGCCGTGGCGTCGACAGGCCCGGCTCGGGCTACTCCCAGATTTGAGAGGCGTGATTGTCGTTGTCGGCTCCTGCCCGCGCGTCGCATCATCCGGCCCGAGGAGCATGCAATGGCGGCTGATGCCGGGACTCGTCTCGAAGGCGACTTCGACTACATCGTGGTCGGGGCCGGCTCGGCCGGCTGCGTGGTCGCCAACCGGCTGTCGGCAGATCCGCGGTCGCGCGTGCTGGTGCTGGAAGCCGGCGGCCGGGACAATTGGATCTGGTTCCACATCCCGGTGGGCTACCTGTTCGCCATCGGAAACCCGCGCTCGGATTGGATGTTCGAGACCGAGAAGGAGGCGGGCCTGAACGGCCGCAGCCTGAAATACCCACGCGGCAAGGTCATCGGCGGCTGCTCGGCGATCAACGCCATGATCTCGATGCGCGGTCAGGCGCAGGACTACGATCACTGGCGCCAGCTCGGCCTGCCCGGCTGGGGCTGGGACGACGTGCATGCCGCGTTCAAGCGGCTCGACAACCACTTCCTGGGCGACACCGAGCATCATGGCGCGGGCGGCGAATGGCGCGTCGAGGAGCCGCGCGTGCGCTGGGCGGTGCTCGACGCCGTCGCCCGGGCGGCGACCGAGATGGGCATCCCGCGCACGCCCGACTTCAATACCGGCGACAATACCGGCGTTGGCTACTTCCACGTAAACCAGAAGCGCGGCGTGCGCTGGTCGGCGGCGCGGGCCTTCCTGAAGCCGGTGCTCGGCCGTCCCAACCTGCGCCTCGAGACCGGCGTGGTGGTGGAGAAGCTGCTGTTCGAGGGCAAGCGCGCCGTCGGCGTGCAGTTCCGCCAGAACGGCCGTCTCGTCGAGGCTCGGGCGAAAGGCGAGATCATCCTGTCGGCCGGCGCCATCGGCTCGCCGCAGATACTGCAGCTTTCGGGCGTCGGCCCGGCCGACCGGCTGGCCGAGATCGGCATCCCGCTGGTCTGCGACAAGCCGGGCGTCGGCAACAACCTGCAGGACCATCTGCAGCAACGCGCGATCTACAAGGTGCACGGCGTCAAGACGCTGAACGAGACCTATCACTCGCTGATCGGCCGCGGCCTGATGGGGGCGGAGTACGCACTGTTCCAGACCGGCCCGCTCACCATGGCGCCTTCGCAGCTCGGCATCTTCACGACCTCCTCGCCCGAGCACGAGCGGGCGAACATCCAGTTCCATGTGCAGCCGCTGTCGCTCGACAAGTTCGGCGATCCCCTGCATCGCTTCCCCGCGGTCACCGTGAGCGCCTGCAACCTGCGGCCGACCTCGCGCGGCTCGGTGCGCCTGCGCTCGCGCGATCCGTCGGCCAAGCCGGTGATCGCGCCCAACTATCTCGCGACGTACGAAGACCGTCGCGTCGCCGCGGATGCGATCCGCGTTACCCGTCGACTGATGGGGCAGCACGCGCTGCAGGCGTATCGGCCGGAGGAGTTCTTGCCCGGGCCAGGTGTGGGCGACGACGACGCGGCGCTGGCGAGGGCCGCTGGCGACATCGGCACCACCATCTTCCATCCGGTCGGAACGGCAAAGATGGGCATCGCTTCCGACCCGATGGCGGTGGTTGACGCCCGGCTGCGCGTGACCGGGCTGGAGGGCCTGCGCGTGATCGATGCGTCGGTGATGCCGACGATCACCTCAGGCAACACCAACACCCCAACCATCATGATCGCGGAGAAGGCGGCGGCGATGGTCGTCGAGGACCGGCGCGCCGCGGAGGCCGGCCATGTCTGAACGCGACGCACGCATCGATAGGCTCTTGCTCGGCCAGGAGATTGCCAGTTTCCTGTATCACGAGGCCGAGCTGCTCGATCAACGGCGCTATCGCGACTGGCTCGACCTGCTCGCCGAGGATGTCCGCTACTGGATGCCGATGCGGCGCAACGTCAAGATCGGTGAGGACCAGCGCGAGTTCACCAGCGCGGGCACCGATATCAACTGGTTCGACGAGGGCAAGGAGACGCTCGCCCGGCGGGTCAAGCAGATCGAGACCGGCATCCATTGGGCCGAGGAGCCGCGCTCTCGCCTGTCCCATCTCGTCACCAACGTGCAGGTACAGAGCGCCGAGCCATCCGTCGCGGCGGCGCAGGACGTGGCGGTCAGTTGTCGCTTCCTGATCTATCGCAACCGGGTCGAGACCGAGACCGACATCCTGGTCGGCAAGCGCGAGGACGTGCTGCGCCGCAACGGCGCGGGCTGGCTTCTGGCGCGGCGCAAGATTATTCTCGACCAGAACGTGCTGCTCACGAAAAACCTGACGTTCTTCATTTGAGGGGACGGCCATGGCGATGAAGGCAAGTCGGGGCTATCGCACCGGCCTGGTCGACCTGCAGGCGGGCGAGATCAGCCGCGAAATCTTCGTCAACGAGGACATCTACGCCGAGGAGCAGGAGCGCATCTTCGCCCGTGCCTGGCTGCATGTCGGGCACGAAAGCCAGATTCCCAATCCCGGCGACTATTTCGTGTCGTCGATGGGCGAGGAGTCGGTGATCCTGTGCCGCGACCGCACCGGCCGGATTCACGTCTTTCTCAATTCCTGCCGCCATCGCGGCATGAAGGTATGTCGCTACGACGAAGGCACGGCTTCCGTCTTCACCTGCCCCTATCACGGCTGGAGCTTCGGCACCGATGGACGCCTGGTCGGCGTGCCGTACTTCCGTGAGGCCTACCATTCGCGCCTCGACAAGGAGAAGTGGGGCCTCATCGAGGTCGCGCAGCTCGCCAACTACAAGGGCTCGATCTGGGCGACCTGGGACCCCGTGGCACCGTCCTTCACCGAGTATCTCGGTGGCTTCACCCGCTATCTCGACCTGCAGCTCGACGGCTGGGACGGCCGCGAGGCCCAGGCCGAGGTGCTGTGCGGCGTCCAGAAATGGCTGGTGCCCTGCAACTGGAAGTTCCCGGCCGAGAATTTCAGCGGTGACACCTATCACAACATCAGCCACCGATCGGTCGACCTGGCAGGGATCGGCCCGTCGGGCGCCGGCCGTCGCGACATGGGCGAGCGCGACGTCAGCCGCAAGCTGCACGTCTGCATCCCCGACCGTGGCCACCAGACGATCCTCTATGTCCTGCCGGCCGACCGGCTGCCGCCGCCGGCCTACATGAATGCGCCGATCGTCGCCGAGTACTTCCGCCACTGCGAGGAGGAGAAGCGGCGTCGCCGTGGCGACGAGGCCCGGCTGGTCGGCGCGCCCGGCGAGATCTTCCCCAACACCGCGCTGCTGTCGCGCCAGCCGCGAACCATGGCCGGCTGGCATCCGCGCGGCCCGCACCAGACCGAATGCTGGCGCTGGTATTTCGTCGATCGCGAAGCGCCGACGGAGGTCAAGCAATTCCTGCGCGACTACTACATCCGCTACTCGGGGCCGGCCGGGATGACCGAGCAGGACGACATGGAGAACTGGAACTATGCGCACGCCGCGAGCCGCGGCACGATCGCGCGGCGCCATCCCTACAACTACGACCAGGGGAGCGGCACCGCCGTCACCGACTACGCGTACCAGGGCCTCCGAGTGCCCGGCGAGGTGATCGACCTCACCGAGGTGCAGTCGAGCGAGCAGCCGATGCGCAATTTCTATCGCCGTTGGGCCGAGTTCATGGAGGCCGGCGACTGGTCGCAGCTCGCGACCTGGCGCGCCAGCGAGCGCAAGGCGGCGGAATGAGCGGGCCAATCAACGTCCGCGAGCTGGCGCCGGGAACCCCGATCGTTCTGGTCGACGGCGCCCGGGCCGAGATCGTCGACAACCCGGGTGACGGCGTCTGGCTGTTCGCCCGCTACCTGACCTCGCCGCGTGATCCGGCGCTGGTCGGCCAGGAAGGCATGGTCTTCGCCCAGGATGTCGCGGCGCTCGGCGATCCGACGGCGGGGTAGGGCATGATCCTCCTTGGTTGCAGCGTCAGAGAATGACCTCACCCTGAGGAGTGGCCACAGGCCGCGGTCTCGAAGGGTGGCCAAATCACGTCTGTTGCCTACCCTTCGAGACGCCACGCTCCGCGTGGCTCGGGTGAGGTCATGCTTTCGTGCTTCGACCAACCAAGATCGCGCCCCAGCCGCATTCATTCCAGCTTGATGCCGGCCTTCTGGATGATCTCCGTCCACTCCGCCACCAGCCTCGCGAGCTGAGCGGTGTGGTCGGCCGGCGGATTGGCGATGATTTCGAAGCCGAGCTCGTTCAACCGGGCGATGATTGCCGGATCCTTGAGGGCTTTTACGAAATGCTCGTTCAGGACCTTCAGCACGTCGGCCGGCGTGCCGGTTGGCGCGTAGAGGCCCCAGTAGCTCTCGGCGTTGACGCCCGGCAGCCCGGACTCGGAGAAGGTCGGCACGGTCGGCATGGCGGGCGAGCGCTTGTTGGCGCTCATCGCCACGGCGCGCAGCTTGCCCTGCTCGACGAATTGGCGCGACGAGCTGATGCCGCCGAACATCATCTGCACGGCGCCTGCCATCAGGTCGTTCAAGGCCGGCGCCGTGCCCTTGTAGGGCACGTGGACGATGTCGATGCCCGCCACCTGCTTGAACAGCTCGCCGGCAAGATGAGGCGCGCTGCCGTTGCCGCCGGATCCGAAATTGAGCGTGCCTGGCTTTGCCTTGGCGAGCGCCACCAGCGCCTGCAGGTCGGTCGCCGGCACCGAGGGATGCAGCAGGAGCGGCACCGGACCGCTCGCCATCATCGTGATGCCGGTCAGTTTCTTCAGCGTGTCGTAGGGCAGCCTGGACCCGAACAGGCCGGGATTGACCAGCAGCGCGCTGTCGGTGGCGAGGATCGTGTAGCCGTCGGGCGCAGCGTCGGTGACGATCTGGGTGCCGATCTGGGACGCCCCGCCTGGCTTGTTCTCGATCACGAGCTGCTGACCCAGCGTACGCGAGACCTCGGGCGTCAGGATGCGCACCAGGATGTCTGTGCCTCCGCCCGGCTGGTAGGGGATGATGATGCGGACCGACCGGGCCGGGAAGGGCTGGGCCTGTAGGTCGACGGCGAGCAGGCCGAAGGAGAGCAGACTGAAGGAGAGGGCGAGCAGAAGAAGACGGCGCATCGGGGACTCCGGGTCAATGCAGGGCATTCAATGCGGCTGGGCGAAGTGCAGCGGCGGCGAGGGTTGGCCGAAGCGCCAGCGCAGGAAGGCCAGCACGTCCTCGGCGCAGCGCTCGGGGGCGGCCTCGCCGATATTGTGCGGCAGCCCTTCGTAGGCGATCAGCTGGACGTCGGGAATGCGCTCGCGCATGACGTCGTAGTTCTTGATCGAGCCCACCGTCTCGGCGCCCGGTATCACCAGCAGCGTGGGACACCTGATGGCGCCCAGCCTGTCGCTCCAGTCCTGCGACGCCATGTGGCTGACGAAGCGGCCGATGTACGCCGGATCGCATTCGTCGGCGCGGGCGACGAACCATTCGATCTTGCGCGGATCGGTGCCCGGCACGAAGCGGTCGGCGATGGTGTCCATCAGGAACTTCCGGATGCCGTCCTTGGCGATGCGCGGCACCCAGGTCGCCGCCTGGCTGTTGCGCAGGCCCGGGGTCGAGCCGAACAGGATCAGGCTCTTGACCCGGTCGGGATGGGCCATGGCGAGGTTCTGGCCGACATAGCCGCCGGCCGAGTTGCCGACGACGTGGGCGCTCGCGACCCCGAGCGCGTCCATCAGCTCCAGCGTGTCCTTCATCAGCCGGTCGATGCCGAACGGGCTGTCGGCCGGCGGCGTCGCCGACTTGCCGTGGCCGCGCAGGTCGGGCCGCAGCACGCGGTAGTGCCGCGACAGCATCGGCACCCAGGCATAGAAGCGCTCGGCGCAGCCCATCGCGGCGTGCAGCAACAGGAGCGTGGGCGCATTGGCCCACGGGTCGGTGTTGTCGTCGATGTAGTAGGCGAGCCGGAGCCCGTCGCTGGCGGTGAAGAAATGCGGAGTCATCGCCTCGTGCCTCACTCGAGAACCGCGCCGACCGAGAGGCCGCCGCAAATGTGGACGATCTGGCCGGTCATGTAGGCCGCGCCGTCGGACAGCAGGAATGCCACCACCTTGGCCACGTCGTCGGGCGTGCCCAGCCGTTTCATCGGGATGGCGCCGACCAGCTTCCGCGTGATCGGCGAATCGGTCGGGTTGGCGCCGCGAAACAGCTCGGTGTCGATCATGCCGGGAGCCACCGCGTTGACCGCGATGCCGCGGCCGGCGAGCTCGAGCGCCCAGGTCCGGGTTAACGCATGCATGCCGCCCTTGGTCGCGCTGTAGACCGTGCGCAGCTCCTTGCCCAATGCTGCCCGGCTGCCCATGTTGACCACCCGGCCGAAGCCCGCCTCGGTCATCGCCGGCAGCACCGCCTGAAGGCAGAGCAAGGCGGCGCGCAGGTTGAGCGCGATCGACGCTTCGGTCAGGTCGTCGCCCAATTCGGCCAGCGGCACTGCCGACGACATGCCGACATTGTTGACCAGCCGCGTGAAGCGATGGCGGGTGCATATCTCGGCGAGGCAGGCGCGGGTCGCTGCGAGATCCCGGAGATCGACCTGCACGAGTTCGGCCGGCGAGGCTTCGGCGGGGCGCGCAATGTCGAGATTGACCACGTGGTAGTCGCCGGCCAGCCGCCCGGCGATGGCGGCGCCGATGCCGCGGCTCGCGCCGGTGACGAGGACGGCGTCGCGGCTCATGCGGCGGGCTGCAGGCCGAGCGTCTGGCCGCCGCAGACATGCAGCACCTGGCCGGTGATGAAGCCCGATCGCGCGTCGAGGAAGAAGCTTACCGCCTGCGCCACATCCTCGGCGACGGCGAGACGCTTCATCGGAATGGCCGCGAGCACGTTGGCGACGAGGGCCGGCGCGTTGTTTCGCCGGAACGTCTCCGTGTCGACCGGACCCGGTCCGATCGCGTTGGCCGTGATGCCCTCGGCGGCGAACTCCAGCGCCCAGGTCCGGGTCATGGCCAAAAGGCCGCCTTTGGTCATCGAGTAGACCGTGCGGTTCGGCCGGCCCTGCACCGCCCGGCTGCCGATGTTGACGATGCGACCGAAGCGGGCGGTGCGCATCGCCGGCAAGGCGGCCTGGGTGGCGAGAATCGCGCCGCCGAGATTGACGGCGACGACTTCGTCGAATTCCTCGGCCGTGACCTGCTCGACCGGCCTTGCCCGCACGATGCCGGCATTGTTGACGACCCGCGTCAGCGCGAACTCGCCAGCGAGCTTTGCCAGCATCGCCCGTGCGGTGGCCTTGTCGGAAAGATCGATCCGGCGGAAATGGCCCGGTGACTCGGCCGGCGGCTCGGCGATGTCGACATTGACTACCGTGTGCCCCTCATCCGCGAGGCGCCGCACGATGGCGCGGCCGATGCCGTTGCTGCCGCCGGTGACGAGGGTCGCCTCAGGCATGCACGCTTGCCCTTGCTTGCCCGGCCAGCGGCCGGCCGGTCTGGGCGCCGGTGATGTAGCCGGCGGCCATCGCCGGATCGATCGGCCGCGATCCCGGCACATTGACCCAGAAGCGGAGGAGCAGTCGCTTGCGCGCGGCATCGGCGCCGTCGACGAAGGCGGTGCGCCAATGCAGCACCGTGTAGTTGTTCAGGATCTGCATGTCGCCGGGCCGGAAATCCATCTCCAGCCGCAGATCGTCGCGATGGGCCAGCGACACGATGTGGTCGACTGCCGTCATCTCGTCTGCCGGCACGCCTGTGGGCATGCGGCGTTGCGCGTCCTTGATGGTGCTGGCGTTGAACACGCTGCTGACCACGCCGTCGCGGCAGCGATAGATCGGGATCGGACGGGGCGTGACGCCGTAGGGGCTGTCCTTCGACGCGTCGCCGCGCAGGTCGTGGTGGAAGCCGCGATAGAGAACATCGAGATACTCGGGATGGTGCGCCAGGATCTCGTTGTAGATTGCCAGCGAGCTGGCGATGCGGCTGAGCCCGCCGGACTGCGGCCGGCGCACGCACAGGAGCGCCACCATGTCGGCCGGGTCGCTGTGCGGCCGCTGCTCGGCATTGGTCTGCGACGGCTTGACGTTCAGCGCGCTGACGTCGAGCCCGCGGTCGCTGATCTCGGCCATCAGGTCGCCGGCGAGGTTCTGCGTCACCGGCGTGCCGAGCCGCAGGCCGATGCCCCAGTACAGCGAGCGTATGCTCTCGAGGTCGCGGCCTTCGACTGGCAGGCCGCGCAACAGCACGAAGCCGCGGCCGCCCAGCACGTCGTCGCGGCAGCGCCGCAGGATCGGCTCGACCGTCGGCAGCGGAAAATCGTCGGCGGCGAACGCGCCCGCGCGCAATCCGCGGCGCTGCACGCCGGCCAGGGCCCGCTCGACCTCGGCGATCTCGGTCGGCCCGAGCGCGATGCGCCAGGCCGTGTCGTCCGCCATGTCGACGCCGCGCCAGGCGGAGGGGTGCTCGATCGGGGTCCGACGGATCTCCATCGCACGACTCCTGGTCACTTCACGCTGGCAAAAATACGAAGGGGCTGGATATTCTGTCAAAAGGAAAGGGCGTTCCGCTGTAAGCAACGGTGCAATGGGCAAGGCCGTCACGATGGGCAAGGCCATGACGTCGGTGGAGCGGGCGCTCGCGGTGCTCGCCGCCTTTCGGGCCGACGACACGTCGCTGTCGCTGGCCGAGCTGGCCGAGCGCACCCGCTTCTACAAGAGCACGATCCTGCGGTTGGCGCGCTCGCTGCAGAACGCGCACTTCCTGGTGAGGCTGGAAAGCGGCCGCTACCAGCTCGGCTCGGCGGTCGTCAGGCTGGGCGAGATTTGCAAGCGCGGCACGACGCTCGATGGCCTGATCATGCCGGTGCTGCGCGATCTGGTGGCACGGACCGGCGAAAGCGCCACGCTCTATGTGCGCAAGGGCGAGCATCGGTTCTGCCTGCGCCGCGTCGATTCGCAGCGTACCCTGCGCGATCATATCCGCGAGGGCGACCTGATCCCGCTGACCGTCGGCGCGCCCGGCCGGGTGTTCCTGCATTTCGACTCGGGTGTCTCGCGCCCCATGAGGCGCGGCGCGGTGCCGTCCGCCATTCGCACCAGCGCGGCCCTTCCGCTGCCCATCGTCACCCGTGGCGAATACGACCCCGGGCTGGCGGCGATCGCCTGCGCCGTGTTCGGTCCCGAGGACGAGCTTATGGGCGTCGTCTCGCTGTCGGGCCCGATCACCCGCTTCCGCAAGCGCGAGGCGCAGAAGATGGGCGACATCCTTCTCGATGCCTGCCGCCAGCTGACTGCCCGGCTCGGCGGCGACCTCGGCCACTATGCCGCCCGCAAACCAGGAGCCAGCTCATGAAATGGATCGCCGCTTTGCTCTGCCTCGTCGTCGCCGCGCCGCTGGCGGCGCAGGACTATCCGTCGCGCCCCGTGAAGATTGTGGTCTCCTATGCGCCCGGCGGCTCCAACGATGTGGTGGCCCGCGTGATCGCACCCGAATTGCAGAAGGAGCTGGGGCAAACCTTCGTCGTCGAGAATCGTGCCGGCGCGAGCGGTACGATCGGGGCCGACATGGTCGCCAAGTCGCCGCCCGACGGCTACACGCTGTTCATGGGCGCGGGCGCTCATGCGCTGGCGCCCAGCCTGTTCAAGAAGCTGCCCTATGACCTCGTCAAGGATCTCGCGCCGGTGAGCCTCGCCGCCACCAGCGCCTACGTTCTGGTGGTCAACCCGGCGGTGCCGGCCAGGACGCTGCCGGAACTGATCGCGCTTCTGAAGGCGAAGCCCGGCCAGCTCAACTACGCGTCGGCCGGCAAGGGCACGCCGCTTCACCTGGCGGCCGAGCTCTTCAAGTCGAAGACCGGCACCGACATCGTGCACGTGCCGTACGGCGGCGACACGCCGGCGCTGAACGATCTTCTCGCCGGCAACGTCCAGCTGTCCTTCATGTCGGTGGCCTCGACCGCCCCGCAAATCCGCGCCGGCAAGCTGCGTGCGCTCGCCGTGACCAGCGCCCGCCGCAGCGAGGCCCTGCCGGACCTGCCGACGCTGCGCGAGCTCGGCATCGACGGCTACGATGTCGGCACGTGGTGGGGCCTGCTGGCGCCGGCCGGCACGCCCGATGCCATCGTCGACAAGCTCAACGCGGCGATGCGCAAGGCGGTGGCGCAGCCCGTGGTCAAGGAACGCTTCGCGCCGCTCGGCCTCGACCCGCGAAGCGATTCGCCGGCGGAGTTCGCCGCCTTCATCGAGGCCGAGGTCGCGCGCTACGCCGCCGTCGCCAGGATCGCCGGCATCGAGCCGGAGTGATTTCTCCTCCCCAGCGGTGCTGCTCCGGAGTGGACGCATCCCTCAACGGGTCCTCTCCGCCCGCGCAAGCGGGGGGAGAGGAAGGGGCCCCGCGCATAGCGCGGGGGAGGAGAGGTGGGTGGATGCCCCAGCGCCGATTGCTGCGATCTAGGGACTCGACGACCGCGAAGCCATATGGACCGAGATTAATCAGCTCCCAGGCGGCGCCCTATGACCCACCTCTCCTAGCCTAGCCTCTCCCCCCGCTACGCGGGCGGAGAGGAACATGAGGTTTTGCGGATTCACAGATTCAACCGATAGAATCTCGCCGCCGTCCCGTGGAACAGGTCGGCCTTCTCGGCTGCGCTGGCGCCCCTGGCGAGCAGCTTGCAGGTGTTCCAGAACACGCCGTAGCCGTAAGAGCCCTTGTCGACCGGGAAGTTGCTCTCGAACATGGCGCGATTGGCGCCGAAGGCCGTGATGCAGGTCTCGACATAGGGGCGCCAGGCAGCGGCCAGCTGCTCGGAGCTGGGCGGCAGCTCGCCCTCGTGGACGTCGAACCCGAACACCTTCATGCCGAGGCCTCCCAGCTTGACGTGGACGTTGGGGCACGCCGCCAGCTCGCGGATGCGCTTGCTCCACTCCGAAAAGACGGCATCGCGCTTGCCGGCGAAGCGGCCGAGGCCGATCGGGCCGCCGACGTGATTGAGCACGATCGGCGTCTGCGGGAAGGCGCGCGCCAGGTCGACGAGGTCGCCGAGCTGCGGATGGTACATGAAGGCATCGAAGGTGAGGCCGCGCGGTGCGAGCTGCGCGAAGCCTTCGCGGACCTTCGCATCGAGAAGCAGGCCCTGGGGCCTGATGGCCGTGGCCCCCCATTCGGCCTGCTCCGGGTCGCTCGCCGAGATGAAGCGAATGCCGCGGAATCGGCTGCCGCCGGCGACCATCATCGCATCGAGGACATCGCCGACGCGTGCGCCGATGCCGAGATCGGCGTGGCCGACGATGCCCGCCGAGACGCGCGGCTTGCCGTAGCTGCCGCTGGCGCACATCGCCCCGACGCCGTTGGCGAACTCGATCTCGCCGACCGGGCGCATCTCCTGCGGACCGTCGAGGCGATACATCGACAGCCATTCCAGATAAACCGTGGCGACGACGTTGTGGCCGCCGCCGGTGATGTCGTCGAGCAGGTCGGGCAGCAGGTAGCGCCCGCTCTCCGGCCGATCGATCAGATGATGATGCGGATCGACGATCGGCAGATCCGGCTCGATCGCCGGCTCGCGCCGCCGGGCGAGCCAGTCCGGCCGCACGGCGAGATGCGAGCTGATGGCGGTTGGCGATGTCGTCGACGGCATGGATTCCTCCCCGGATCGTGGCTCGCGAGACTGCGCCACGATGCGTCGCCATTCCACAGTCTTGCGGCGGCCCGAGAGCGCTAGTTCCTCGCCTGGAAATGGAACTCCGCCCCGGAGCGGATGCCGGTCGGCCAGCGCGCTGTGATCGTCTTGAGCTTGGTGTAGAAGCGCACGCCTTCCATGCCGTAGATGCCGTGGTCGCCGAAGATCGAGGCCTTCCAGCCACCGAAGCTGTGATAGGCGACCGGCACCGGGATCGGCACGTTGATGCCGACCATGCCGATCTTGACGCCGTTGGCGAAGGCGCGGGCGGCGTCGCCGTCGCGGGTGAAGATCGCCGTGCCGTTGCCGTAGGCGTGGTCGTTCACCAGCCCGATCGCCTCGTCGAAGCTCTTCGAGCGCACCACCGACAGCACCGGCCCGAAGATCTCGTCCTTGTAGATCTGCATGTCCGGCTTGACGTCGTCGAACAGGCAGCCGCCCATGAAGTTGCCGTTCTCGTAGCCTTGCAGCTTGAGGCTGCGGCCGTCGACCACCAGCTTCGCACCTTCCTTCACGCCGAGATCGACGTAGCCCATGACCTTGTCGCGGTGCTGGCGTGTCACCAGCGGGCCCATTTCCGACGCCGGATCGAGGCCGGGGCCGACCTTGAGCGCCGACACGCGCGGCGCCAGCTTGTCGATCAGGCGGTCGGCCACGTCGCCCACGGCCACGGCGACCGAGATCGCCATGCAGCGCTCGCCGGCCGCGCCGTAGCCGGCGCCGATCAGCGCATCGGTCGCCTGGTCGAGATCGGCGTCGGGCATGATCACCATGTGGTTCTTGGCGCCGCACAGCGCCTGGACGCGTTTGTTGCGCTGCGTGCCCTGGTGGTAGACGTACTCGCCGATCGCCGTCGAGCCGACGAACGAGATCGCCGGCACGTCGGGATGCTGCAGCAGCGCATCGACCGCCACCTTGTCTCCGTTCAGCACCTGAAAGATGCCGGCCGGCGCGCCGGCTTCGGCGAACAGCTCCGCCAGCAGCATCGGCGCGCTCGGGTCCTTCTCCGACGGCTTCAGGATGAAGGCATTGCCGCAGGCCACCGCCATGGCGCCCATCCAGCACGGGATCATGATCGGGAAATTGAATGGCGTGATGCCGGCCACGACGCCGACCGGCTGGCGGATCGACCAGCTGTCCATCTCGGTGGCGACCTGCTCGGTGAAGTCGCCGCGCATGTGATGGGCGATGCCGCAGGAGAACTCCACCACCTCGAGCCCGCGCCCGACCTCGCCCTTGGCGTCGTCCAAGGTCTTGCCATGCTCGAGCGTCATCAGGCGGGCGAGGTCGTCGGCGCGCTTCTCGACCAGGCTTTTGAGATTGAACATGACGCGCTGGCGGCGCAGCGGCGGCGTCGCCGCCCACGCGAGCTGCGCCTTCTTGGCAAGCTGCACGGCGGCATCGATCTCGCCGGTGGAGGCGAAGGCAACCCGCGCCGTCACCTCGCCGGTCGCCGGATTGGTGACCTCGCCCGTGCGGCCGCTGGTGCCCGCCACGCGTCTGTTCTCGATGAAGTGCCCGATCTCGGCGACCATGATTCCATCCTCCGCTGGAGCTGGTCGCGTTCTAGCAGGCTGGCCGGGCAGAGGCGACCCCGCGCACCACGCGAGCAGGCTTGCAGCCTTGTCGAGACCGGCCCGGGCACGTCGTTGTCGCGTCGGGCGATCCCGACGCCGCGATGGCGCCGAGCGCGTCGCCATCGCCGATGATGGGCAGCCGCCATGACCTCGTCGAGACGCAGAGGCCAGGGGCGACGCACCTTGTCGAGACGAGAATGCCCATGTCACTCTTTGCCGTCGGGCTCCGGCAGCGGCGCCAATCACGAGAGAAGTGAACCATGCGATCGCCGCCGATCGACTGCCGGCTTGTCGTCGCGCTCATGGCGATCATCCTGCTTCTCCCGGTGCCGGCAGGGGCACAGCGCGTGCCTCGAACGGCCGATGCGGTCGAGCAGGCCTGGCGAGGCTGGATGGGCAAGTCCGACACGAGTTCGGGTGGCCTCGCTATCCTGCAGGGTGGCCGGGTGGTGCGCGAGGCCACTGTCGGGAGCGTGATGTCGGGAGCATCGGTGCCGCTTGCCAGCCTGTCCAAGGCGATCACCGGCGTGTGCGTCGCGAGGTTGATCGAGCGCGGGCGACTTACCTTCGACTCGCCGGTGTCGCAGGCCCTGGCGCGTACGCTGGCCCGCCTCGGTCGGCCAGCCGATCCGCGCCTGCTCGCGGTGACCGTCAGCCAGTTGCTGGTCCATCGTGCCGGCTTCGACAGCAGGCAGGACGAGGTGAATGCGCCACTGGCCGGCCATCTGCGCAACAACACGGCGCGGCGCACCGCGTTCGACGCTCAGCTCGGATGGCTGCTGCGCGAGCAGCTGACCTATCCGCCGGGCACGCACTATGCCTACTCGAACGCCGCCTATCTGGTGCTGGGCGCGATCATCGAGGAGGCGAGCGGGCGCGACTACGAGGGCTACTGTCGCGAGGCGGTCTTGGTGCCGCTCGGCTCCCGGCAGGCCGCGCTCGATCCGGCATGGCGCATCCTGTCGAGCTATGGCGGCTGGCGCATGCCGCTCGCCGACTACGGCCGCTTCTACCAGGCCTTCGCTCCCGGCAATCCGGCGATCGGTGCGGCCGAGCGCGCCTGGATGATGTCGCCGGACGGCAAGGAGACGGGCGGCGGCACCCACTACGGGCTTGGCACCTTCGTGCGACCGACCCATGTCGGCGGCGGCCGGTTCTGGCACTGGGGCGCCTGGACCTACACCCTGCCCGGCGCGGCGGACGGCCCGCTGAAGGCGTCGTACTCGACCTTCGCGGTACGCATGGGTCCCCTCGACGTCGACATGGTGATGTACGTGCAGCCGGCCCTCGGCAAAGGACCGGCACGAGGCGAGATCGACCGGGCGCTGGGCGATGCAGCGCGATCCGTCACCGACTGGCGGTGAAGGCAGTATCCCCCAGCTGGTTCGGACCGTGATCGGCCCGGAGGCGCCGTCCCCTATGCGGCGAAGCGGCGGATCACCTCGCCCGGCCGGGAAGTCGGGTCGGCGCAGAAGCCCTTCTCATTGGTCACGTGCACCCCGTTGATCCAGACGCCGTGCAGGCCGACCGCCGAGGTCGTGAGCCGCGCCGCGCCGGCCGGCAGGTCGTGGACGCGCCGCTTGGGGCCGCGCGCCACCGTCGCCGGATCGAACAGCATCAGGTCGGCGGCCTTGCCCTCGGCGAGCGTGCCGCGGTCGGCGATGCCGAACAGGCTGGCCGGCTGGCCGGTCAGCCGGTGCACGGCCTGGGCGAGGTCGAGGACGCCGAGATCGCGGCTCCAGTGGCCCATCAGGTGCAGGCCGAAGCCCGCGTCGCAGAAGAAGGTGAGATGCGCGCCGGCGTCGGACAGCGAGATGTGCGTGTTCGGGTCGGCCAGGATCCTGCCGACCGCCTTCTCGTCGTTGTGCAGCAGCTGGGCCACGAACATCGTGTCGAGGTTCTCCGACAGCGCGAAGTCGAGGATGAAATCGAGCGGATCCTTGCCGGCCTGTTTCGCCAGCGCTGCCAAGGTCGCGCCTTCGAGCGCCCGGTTCTCGTCCTTCGCCGTCTCCACGACGAACAGCTTGTCCCATTCGCTGTTGAACACGAGGCGGCCGCGCGAGGCGGCGAGTTCCCGGCGCACGGCGTCGCGCCAGGCGGGATCGCGGTAGACCTTCACCAGGTCCTCGAAACCGTGCGCCGCCATCGCGGGCTTCCATGCCGTCATGCTCTCGAACAGGTACGGGCTCTTGAAGGTGAAATCCATGCTGAGCGGGCAGCACGAGGTCTGGGCGACGAGCTGGTTGCCGCGCGAGCGCGCCTGGTTCACCTGGTCGAGCGTGGTGAAGGCGGCGGTGGGATTGGTGTTCGAGTGGAACAGGGCGGCGATCACCACCGGGCGGCGGGCCTCGACAGCCAGCTCCTCGAGGTAGGGGATCGACGTCTTGCTGCCCTTGGTCAGCATGTAGACGCCGCGGCCGCTGTCGCCCATCGCCTTGACCAGGGCGCGCAGCTCGCGGTCGTCGGCGAGGCGTGACGGCATCGGCGTGCCGCCCTCGCCGTTGTGCGCCTCGGCGGTCGAGGAGGCGAAGCCGACCGCACCCGCCGCCATCGCCTCGCGTACCTGCGCCACCATGCGCGCGATCTCGTCGTCGGTCGCGGTCCGCTCGGTCGCCTCCTCGCCCATGACGAAGGTGCGGATGGCGGAGTGGCCGGAGAAGCAGGCGACGTTGGGGCCGACCCCCTGGCGCTCGAGCATGTCGAGATACTGCGGGAAGCTCTCGAATCCCCAACGGACGCCGGCCCGCAGGGCGTCGAGCGACATGCCCTCGACGTGGGTCAGATGGCGCATGGTGAGGTCGCGGTCGGCCGGCTTGCACGGCGCGATGGTGAAGCCGCAATTGCCCAGCACCGCCGTGGTGACGCCGAGCGCCGGCGAGGGGTCGACGAACGGGTCCCAGGTGATCTGGGCGTCGTAATGGGTGTGACCGTCGATGATGCCGGGCGCCAGGGCGAGGCCGTCGGCCTTCACCGTCTCCCTGGCGGCGCCGAGCCTGCCGCCGACGGCGGCGATCCGGCCGCCCGTCACGCCGAGATCGCCCTGTGTGGGGGCAGCCCCCGTGCCGTCGAATATCTGAGCGTCCTTGATCACCAGGTCGAACATGTGCGGAGCCCTCCTGGCGACATGGTGGCGAGGACGGCCGGCGATTTCCAGTCGCGCGACCGGTAGACTGGGCCATGACCGATGCAAACGACGAAGCCCTGCTAGAGGTTCTGGTCGCGGCTCTGGCCCCCGTGCACGGGGTGGCGGCGATCGCGCTGGGCGGGTCGCGCGCCCGCGGCACGGCGACGGCGTCCTCCGACTACGACATCGGCCTGTACTATCGGGCGGACCAGCCGATCGACGTCGAGGCGCTGGGCCGGGTCGCGACGGTTCTCGACGACCGCGGTTCCGCGGCGTCGGTGACGCCGCTGGGCGGCTGGGGGCCGTGGATCGACGGCGGCGGCTGGCTGTCGGTGCAAGGCATCCATGTCGACCTGCTCTATCGCAACCTCGATCGCGTCGCGGCGGCCATCGACGATGCCCATGCGGGCAAGGTCGAGCGTTTCTACCAGCCCGGTCATCCGCATGCCTTCCTGCCGACGATCTACATGGGCGAGGCTGGCTGCGCCCGCATCCTGCACGATCCGCAGCAGGACCTCGCACGCCTCCAGGCGCGCACCGCGCCGTATCCGGAAGCACTGGCGGCAGCGCTGCGGGCGCGCTTCGAGTGGGAGGCGACGTTCGCGCTCGAGAACGCTCGCAAGGCGCTCGGGCGGGCCGACGTGTCCTATCTCGCGGGATGCGTCTTCCGGGCTGTCGCCTGCCTCTGCCAGACATTGTTCGCGCTGAACGGCGTTTACCTGCTGAACGAGAAGGGCGCGGTTGCGACGGTCGACCAGTTCGCGGTCCGGCCCGAGGGCTTCGCCGAGCGCGTGGCCGGGCTCTATTCGGAGCTCGGTCGAGGCGCGCATGCATCGGCGCTGGATCAGCTCGAGGTGCTGATCGGGGACGTGAGGGCGCTGTGGTTGCCATCCAATGCCAGGAAAGGGGCCTCGTTATCCTCAGGATAAGGGCATCGTTAGCCTTGGGTGCATGTCCTCGGTCGAGCTTGCCATGCCTCGCCCCCGACCTTGCCTCGATTGCGGCGGCAACGTGGCGGCGGGACCGGAACGTCGCGGCAACCACCCGCGCTTGGCGGCGTTCATGGTGCACGCGGTCTTCGCGAGGGGTTTCGAGGAGGATTCCATGACTCACAGCCAACTGCATGCAGCCGCCGCGCTGGGAAGCGTGCTGATGGCCGCGGCCTTCGTCGCCTTCCTGCCGCCCGTGCCGCCGGCGTCGGCCCAAAGCCTTGCCCAGCGAATCTGCCGGGAGCAAGGGTTGAAACCCGGGATGGAGGGCCACGAATACTGCCTGTCGCAGACGACCCGCTCCCTCGAATGGGGCGAGCCGAAGATGGCCTACAAGTTCGCCCGGGTCGCGGCCAGCGCCCGCGAAGCCTGCCTGTCGTACGGGCTGCAGGTTCAGTCGTCCGGGCTGCAGGCCTGCATCGACAAGGAGACGGCAGCGCGAGCCCTCCTGGTGTTTGCCAGCGAGGAGCCGAAGTACGGGCCGCAGATTGCCAACGACTAGCGTCGGGTTCGAGTCGCGGAAGCGTTGAACGAAACGTCGCTGGCTTGTCGTCGTCGATGGCGTAGGGTGCTCCGAGCAACGACGACGGGCCGGCCCATGGAAGCGCTATCCTCCTCCGTTCTTCCCTCAGGCGTGCGGGCGCGCATCCTGCCGGGCATCAACGGCCTCGACGTCCATGTCCTCGAAGCCGGCTTCGAGGCCAGGGGCCGGCCGGCGGTGATGCTGCTCCATGGCTTTCCCGAGCTTGCCTACAGCTGGCGCAAGGTGCTGCCGGCGCTCGCTGCCGCGGGCTACCATGCGATCGCTCCCGACCATCGGGGCTATGGCCGCACCACCGGCTGGGACGCCGACTACGACGGCGACCTCGCGAGCTTCCGTTTCACCAATCTGCTGCGCGATGCGATCGGCGTGCTGCTCGCGCTCGGGCACCGGACGGCGGAAGCCGTCGTCGGCCACGATTTCGGTGCCTCGATCGCATCGTACGCCGCGCTGGTACGGCCCGACATCTTCAAGCGCATGGTGCTGATGAGCGCTCCCTTCGGTGGTCTGCCTGCCCTGCCGTTCGACACCGCCGACAATCCGGCGCCGGCCGCCGCGCCGGCCGACATCCACGCCGCCATGGCGGCACTGCCGCGGCCGCGCAAGCATTACCAGTGGTACTACTCGACGCGTCCTGCCAACGAGAACATCTGGCACGCCAGGCAGGGGGTGCACGATTTCCTGCGCGCCTACTACCATCACAAGAGTGCCGACTGGAAAGCCAACAAGCCTTTTCCGCTGAAGGGGTGGATCGCCGAGGAATTGGCGAAGATGCCGACCTACTACATCATGGATCTGGCCGAGGGCATGGCGGAGACCGTGGCCAAGGAGATGCCGACGCCGGCCGAGATTGCCGCCAACGCCTGGCTGCCCGATCGAGAGCTCCGGGTCTACAGCGCCGAGTACACGCGCACCGGCTTCCAGGGCGGCCTCAACGCCTATCGCGTGCGCACCACCGGCCGCTTCGGCGCCGAGCACGAAATCTTCAGCGGCCGCACCATCGACGTTCCCGCGACCTTCATCTCCGGCCTGAGCGACTGGGGCATCTACCAGAACCCGGGCGCCATCGACCGTATGCAAAAGACGGCCTGCACCCGCATGAAGGAAATCCATCTCATCGAAGGCGCCGGCCACTGGGTGCAGCAGGAGCAACCCGACGAGGTCAACCGCCTGCTGGTGCAGTTTTTGAGGACGCCGGCTGTGTGAGATGCAAAGAGCCCTCGCTGTGCTCCGGATGATAGCGGGTGTGCGCTACACCCTCGATGTCATCCCGAGCTCTGCGAGGGACCCTTGGGTTCGACGGGCCTCTATAGAGTTGCCCAGTCTGGGTGAAGCTCCACAAGCACCTCACCGAGCGCCAGCGGGAGATTTCCGATAAACGAATCGCCGGTTCCGGTTTCGTGAATGTAGCGAAGTTGCACGAACGAGTTTTTGCTTGCCTCCAGAGCCTCTCGCAGATCGCGAGGCACCGTGACGCCCAGCCTGGTCTCCATTTCTTGTGTGTCTGCTTCCCTTTCTGCCATGACCTTGTTCCATTTGGCTTCAATGGCGCTTTGTGTTGCAGGCTTTAGCTTGCCAAAGAGTGACATGAGATCGTGGCTTTGCCCGTCTATTTGGCCACCTTCAGCTCCAATTTGAGCCTTGAATCCGAGTTCGCACATGAAGGCAGTCAGAACAAGCATGGGAAGGTCGATCGCGAGTTCGTACTGCGGATTTGACCGGCGATACTGGTGCAATCCGAGAATGGCAATAAAGAAGCGGAAGGCTTGTTTGAATGTCTCGCGTGGATCCGGCGCCGGTTTTGCCGGACGTCTCCTCTTAGCCATGTTATCCATCCCCCGATGGCGCTGGAGCAGGATGACGACCTGTATTTCCCTGAGGAAGCCCGGCGAAGGTTACAGAAAGCCTTGCAAGGCGCTTTTTTAGGCCCCCGACCCGTGGCGCCCGACATCCGCCGCGCCGTGTTCGCATTCACGGAACTCGAGATGTGATCATTGGTGAGTGTTGCCTTCCTGCCATATACTGTTCCGAGTATAGCGAAGGATCGTTCCTTCGTACGCTTATTGCGGGAAGGGGCATCGGTGGCGCCTTCACGCGGCGCTATCAGGGGAACGTCCTCGTCTACGCAGAAGAACTCGACTCCATAGACGACGCGATCGCACGCGAGAAAGAGATAAGGGGCTGGCGTCGTTCCAGAAAGGACGCACTGGTCGCGGCATCAAGCCCGATATGGGCCGATCTTGCGGACGCGGCCATTGCCAAAGGTCCTCCACGCTGCGCTAGGGATGACAGGAAGTGCGCGCTGCGACCATCCTTGTCATCCCAAGCGCGGGGAAGGACCAGCGCTACCTGCGATCTCGAGCGCAGCTAGGGTCCTCTGCTCGTCCCTTGACCTGCTTTCGTTCGTGGCCAAATCACCTGCGCCACTTCTCCACTTCCGCCGGGTCCGCATTGCAGGCGGCGGCGACGAGCGCGGCCGTGAGCAGCGTCGCGTTGCGCAACTCGCCCTGGCTGATCTTGTCGCGCGTGTCGGCGGGGGTGAGGACGAGGCGGAGGTTGGCGGCGGGGTCGTCGAAGCCCGCCACCAGGCGCAGGGCGGGGATGCCGCCCTGGGCGAAGTTGGCGTGGTCGGAGTTGGTCATCAGGGGACGCACGGTGCGCACGCCGAGCCCGTTGGCCTCGGCGACGCCCAGGACGAACGGCTCGACGCCGCCGAAGCCGCTGGTCAGGGCGGCGAGGTTGGGGCTGCCGGCGACCGAGTCGAGATTGACGTTGAGCGCGATCCGGCGGCGCTCCTGCGGGCCGAGCGCCTCGACATACTGAGCCGAGCCGGTCAGCGCCCATTCCTCGACGCTGAAGAACATCACGCGCAGGCCACGACGGAAGCCCGCGACGCGCGGCGCCAGCGCGCGGGTCACGGCCAGCACCGAGGCGAGGCCCGTGCCGTTGTCCATGGCGCTCTCGGCGAGGTCGTGCCCGTCGACATGGGCGCTCAGCACGACCCATTCGTCGGTTAGGCCGGGATAGTCGTACAGCAGCGTCTCGGTCTCGGCCGGTGTCTCCTCGGTCTCGATCGTCATGGTGGCTGTCGGAAAACCCGCGGCCCGACGGCCGAGGCGTGCCGCCGTCTCCGGGGCGATGCCGAGCGCCGGGATGCCGTCGCCCGCCTGCCGGCCCGACGATCCCGCGACGACGTGACCGGGCAACGGCCCGGCGATCAGGAAGCCGGCCGCGCCGTGGGCGCGCGCGGCATCGTACTTGCGCCGGCGATGGATGGTGCCGGCGGCGAACATCAGCTCGTGGCGCACCAGGACGATGCGCCCCTCGATCTCGGCCGCATGCGCCTCGAACTCCTCCGGCGTGCCGCGGCCGAGATCGATCACCTCGGCCGTGAGGCCCTGCGGCGGCGTGGCGATCGTGCGTACCAGCGGATGACAGGGCGCCCGGCTGCCATCGGGCAGTCGCAGGGTCGCCCGCTTGGCCCGCCAGCCGCCATAGGGCACCGGGATGGAGCGTCCGGAATTCGCCGGGGAAGCCGCCCGCACCCGCTCGCGCAGCAGGGCGAAGGCGCGCCGCTCGCTCTCCGTGCCGGCCAGCCGGCCGCCGCAATCGCAGATGTCGTTGAAGTCGCGCCACAGGCCGGGATCGGCCAGCAGCTCGGCGGCGGTTGCCGGATCGAGCCTGAGCGGTCCTCCCGAGGCGAAGGAGACTGTCGTGTCAGCCACCGAGCTTGCCCTCCAGCAGCTCGAGGAACGACGCCGCCAGCACCGACGGCTCGCGGTCGGCGCGATGGAAGACGCCGATCTCGTAGACGATCGCCGGCTCGAACGGGCGGACCACCAGGCCGAGATGGGAGAAGCTCTCGGCCGACAGCCGATCGACCAGCGACCAGCCGGCACCCGCCGCGACGAGCGCGCACAGGGTGGCGAAGAACTCGGCCTCGGCGACGATGTTCAGCGAAGCGCCGGCCGTGGCGAAGGCAGCGAAGATACGCGCTGGTACCTGCTGCGAGCGCGACGGCAGCACCATCGGATGCTCGGCGACCAGCTGGGGCGTCAGCACCTTTCGCGAGACCAGCGGATGGCGCGGCGGCAGGATGGCGACGCAGCGCATGCCATACTTCACGAGCTTGACCGCGGTGTCGTCGATCGGCAGCTCGGCGATGCCGATATCGAAGCTTTCGCTCGGCAGGAGCTGGCTGACGACGTCGGAGTGGCGCGACACCAGGCGCACGGAGACGCCGGGCCGCGACTGCAGGAAATCGGCCACCAGCGGCGGCAGCAGCGAGATGGCGGCCGAGGGATGGCTGGCGATCACCAGGCGCCCGGCCTGCCCCCCGCGGATCTGCGCCGTGGTCGTGGCCAGGCGATCGACCTCGCTCAGCACGCGATTGGCTTCGGCATAGAACAACAATCCTTCGGGCGTGGGCTTGAGGCGGCCGCCCGACCGCTCGAACAGCGCGAAACCGATCGTCTCCTCGAGGCGGGCGATCTGCGTGCTGACGGCCGGCTGGGTGACGCCCAGCACGCTGGCGGCCGCCGTCACCGAGCGATGGTCGACGACAGCCCGAAACGCTTCCAGCAGCTTGACATCCATCGACGTATAAGCACCCGTTATCGAAACTTCGGCCCCTTCTGCACGCCTTTGTAGCAAAGCGTTTGCCAAAGCTGGAGAGGAATAAGTGCAGGCATAGGAATTGCTTATGTTGTCCGGAGGAGTAACCTTAGCCTCGGGAGGGGACGAACTTTCATGGCGTCGGCGCCCATCATCGTGGCGGAGGAGGTCACCAAGCGGTTCGGCACGCACCAGGTGCTGACCCGGGTCACGCTGCCGGTCATGGAGCGCGACGTGGTTTGCGTGGTCGGCCCCAGCGGGTCGGGCAAGACCACGCTGCTGCGCTGCTTCGCCCTTCTGGAAGCGCCGAGCGAAGGCCGTATCGTCATGCAGGGCACGACGATCGCGACGCCCGAGCTCGATCGGCGGACCAAGGCGGCGCAGCGCGCGGTGCGTTCCGACATCGGCATGGTGTTCCAGCATTTCAACCTGTGGCCGCACATGTCGGTGCTGGAGAATCTTATCGAGGCGCCGCTCCGCGTGAAGCGCCTGCCGCGCGACCAGGCGATCGCCATCGCCGAAGCGCTGCTTGCCAAGGTCGACCTGTCCGACAAGCGCGACGCCTATCCGGCGCGGCTGTCGGGCGGCCAGCAGCAGCGCGTGGCGATCGCCCGCGCGCTCGCCATGTCGCCCAAGGTCCTGCTGTTCGACGAGGCGACCAGCGCGCTCGATCCCGAGTTGCGCCGCGAGGTGCTGATGGTCATGCGCCAGCTGGCGAAGGAGGGCATGACCATGCTGGTGGTGACGCACGAGATGGGCTTTGCGCGCCATGTCGGCACGCGCACCGTGTTCATGGATCACGGCGAGATCGTCGAGCAGGCGCCGGGTGCGGCCTTCTTCGATGCGCCGCAGACCGAGCGCGCCAGGCGATTCCTGCAGCAGTTCGAGGATTGACGAGTTCCGGGATTGACGGGGAAGAGTGAGCAAAGGAGGCTGATCATGGGTGCAAGGACATTGTTGGGGGCGCTGGCCCTCGCCGGCATGGCCGGCTTCATGGCGGCGGCGCCGGAAGCCGCCGCGCAGCAGACGCAATCGCGTCTCTACGACGTGACCAAGAGCAAGAAGCTCAGGGTCTGCCAGTTTCCGCTTTACTACTCGATCTCGTTCCGCAACCCCAAGTCGGGCGAGATCGAGGGCATCGATGCCGACCTCGCCAAGGAGCTGGCCAAGGAGCTCGACGCCAAGCTCGAGATCGTCGAATCGAGCTTCGCGACCTTCATCGCCGACCTTCAGGCCGGCAAGTGCGAGATCGGAATGTTCGGTGTCGGTGCGACGCTCCGGCGGGCGCAGGCCGTCGAATTCTCCAAGCCCTACCTGATCACCAACATCTACGTGGTGACGCGCAAGGACAGCAAGGTGAAGAAGTGGGAGGACCTCGACAAGAAGGGCGTCAATGCCGCCGCCTCGCTCGGCAGCTACATCGAGGTGTTCATGAAGGACTACCTCAAGAATGCCACGGTGGTGTCGATCGCGCCGCCCAACACACGCGAGGCCGAGCTGGTGGCCGGCCGCGTCGACGCCATCCTCACCGACTTCCCGACGGCGATCAAGGTCACCGACGAGTTCGACTGGGCGACCTATATCCTGCCGGCCGACAAGCTCGCGGTGACGCCCTACGCCTACGTCGTGCCGCCGGGCGACCAGATCTGGCTGAACTACATCAACCTGTTCGTCGACACCATCAAGCTCGACGGCCGGCTGATGAAGTACGCCAAGAAGCACAAGCTCGACCCGATCGTCGCGCCGTAGCTCCAACTCGGGTTCCTCTCCCCCGCTAGGGGGAGAGGCTAGGTGAGGGGGCAAGAACGTGCGCATCCCCCTCACCCAACCTCTCCCCCTCATGTGCGGCTCGGCGAAGCCGAACGCGCTCATGAGGGCGGGGGAGAGGAGCATGAACGCAGGTGAGGCCCAATGTTCAAATACCAGTTCCGCTGGGACACGGTGTGGGGCAGCTTCGACTTCCTGATGTCGGGGCTGCAGATGACGCTGGTCATCTCGGCCATAACCCTGGTGCTGGCGATGCTGGGCGGCCTGGTCATCGCGCTGCTCGACATGTCGCGCTACCGCGTGCTGCGCTGGACCGGCGTGTCGATCGGCGAGGTGGTGCGCAACACGCCGATCCTGGTCCAGCTGCTCTGGGTCTACTACGTGCTGCCGATCGTGTTCGGCGTGCGCATCGAGGCGCTGGTCGCCCTGATCATCGGGCTGGCGCTCTACCAGGCGTCCTTCATCTCCGAGGTCTATCGCTCGGGCATCCAGAGCGTGCCGGTCGGTCACCGCGAGGCCGCGCGCGTGCTCGGCCTGACGCCGCTCCAGTCCTTCCGGCGCATCGTGCTGCCGCAGGCCATCCGCATGACCCTGCCGCCGCTCGCCTCGAACTTCGTGCAGCTCATCAAGTTCTCGTCGCTCGGCGCGGTGATCTCGGTCAACGAGATCACGCGGCGCGGCATGGAGCTGTCGGCCACCAACTTCCGCCCGCTCGAGACCTTCACCTTCATTGCCGTGGTCTACTTCCTGATCTGCTGGCCGCTCGCCATGGCGATCCGCTGGTGGGAACGCCGGCTGCAGAGCCGCTGATGACCGGCCTCCTTCGCCCCTCGCTCGCGGACCGCGTCGATGCCGCGCGGGCAGAGCTGATCGACATCACGCGGCGCCTGGTCGCGGTGGCGTCGCCCAACCCGCCGAGCGACACCCATGCGGTGGCGCAGGTCGCCGAGGCCCTCCTGCGGGCGATTCCCGGCATGGAAGTCGAGCGCATCGAGCCCGAGCCGCGGGTGGTCAGCCTGGTCGGCCGCCTCGAGGGCAGGCGGCCAGGCCGGCGCCTGATCTTCAACGGCCATCTCGACACCTTCCCGCTGCTCGAGCAGCTGCCGTGGACGGTGCCGCCGCTGGGCGGCGTGCTGAAGGACGGCAAGCTCTTCGGGCGCGGCGTGTGCGACATGAAGGGCGGCATGGCCTGCTCGCTGCTCGCCGCCTCGCTGCTGGCGCAGCACCGCGACGCGTGGTCGGGCGAGATCGTGCTGACGCTCGCCGGCGACGAGGAGAACATGGGATCGCTCGGCACCGGCTGGCTGCTCGAGCGCCTGCCGCATGCCAGGGGCGACGCCAACATCTGCGGCGACGTCGGCTCGCCCCGGGTCGTGCGCTTCGGCGAGAAGGGCCTGATGTGGGTCGAGGTCGAGGCGACCGGATCGCCGGCCCACGGCGCGCACGTCCATCGCGGCGTCAACGCCATCGACCGTCTGCGCGCCGCGCTGGATTGCCTCAAGGAGCTGGAGCAGGTGCCGTTCCAGGCGCCGCCCGTGGTCACCGCGGCGATCGCCAGGGCCAGGCCGATCTCCGAGGCGCTGTCCGGCGTAGGCGAATCGGAGACCCTTCAGCGCGTCACCGTCAACATCGGCACCATCGAGGGCGGCACCTCGCCCAACCTCGTGCCGACCCATGCCATCGCCCGCGCCGACATCCGCCTGCCCGTCGGCATCACGACCGACGTGCTGGCGGCCGAGCTGGATGCCCGCCTGAAGCCGATGGAAGGAGTCGCGTGGCGGGCAATCCGCCGGTTCGAGCCGTCCTTCACCGACCCGGACCACGAGATCGTCCGGCGCACCGCCGCCGTCGCCGCCGAGGTGCTGGGCGAAGCCCCTGCGGTGAACATGCGGGTCGGCGGCTCGGATTCACGCTGGTACCGGATGCACGGCGTGCCGACCGTCGTGCTGGGCCTCACGCCCTTCAACATGGGCGGCGCCGACGAATACGTCCTGGTGGACGAGCTCGTCGCGGTCGCCAAGATCCATACCCTCGTGGCCTTCGACTTCTTGTCAGCAGGACAGTGACCATGGACCGGCTTTCCGACCAGGATCTCTTCACCTCGCCCATGACCTTCATGGGCGCGCCCTATGGCCGCCCGGGCCCGGGCAACAGGGCGGCGATCCTCGGAATCCCGTTCGACTGCGGCACCAACATGCGCATCGGCGCGCGCCTCGGCCCCGACTCGGTGCGCCAGCAATCGGCACTGATGCGGCGCTACAATCCGACCCACGCCGATTTCGATCCGGTGGCCGCGCTCGGGCTCGTCGATTGCGGCAACGTCAGGCTGACGCCGAGCAGGATCGTCGATGCCTTCGAGCGCACCGAGCAGGCGGTCGACCGCATCGTCGAGTCCGGCGCCATCCCGGTCACCATCGGCGGCGACGGCTCGGTGACCGTCCCGGTGGCGCGCGCCGTCGGCAAGAAGCACCGCGGGATGGCGGCGCTGCACATCGATGCGCACACCGATTCCTATCCCTACGGCGCCGACGAGAAGTACAACTCGGCCACCCAGTTCACCCACGTCGCCGAGGAAGGCCTGGTCGATCCCGCGTTCTCCTGGCATGTCGGCATCCGCAGCACGACCTACGCGCAGGGCGTCGTGCCGCGCGCGCTCAGCCTCGGCTACAAGGTGGTGTCGCTCGACGAGCTGGTGCGCGGCGGCTTTGCCCAGCGCATGGCCGAGTTCCGCGACAGGGTCGGCAAGCGGCCGGTCTATCTCTGCTTCGACATGGACGTGTTCGATCCATCGGTCGCGCCCGGCGTCTGCACGCCGTCGTGGGGCGGCCTGACGGCGCGCGAAGGCATCGATCTTCTGCGCTGCCTGACCGACCTCAACATCGTCGCCGTCGACGTCGGAACGGTGAGTCCGCCGCAGGACGTCAACGGCATGGCGGCCCACCTCTGCGCCCACGTGATCTACGAGGCCCTGGTGCTGCTCTGCCGCCAGATGGGGCTGGCGCCGGAGCGTTGATTTAGTCTCCTGCCGATCTCTGCTGCCAGGGAGTGAACACGTTTGAGACCATACTCCTCTGCACAGATCGGGAGAGGTCGCTCATCGAGTCCTCTCCGCCCGCGCAAGCGGGGGGAGAGGAAGGGGCCCCGCGCATCGCGCGGGGGAGGAGAGGTGGGTCGTTGTGGCACCATCGGTGTTTGACCTGACACTTGGATGGCGATTGATCATCTCTCGGGCAACGACCCCTTGACCCACCTCTCCTAGCCTCTCCCCCCGCTACGCTGGCGGAGAGGAACATGAGCTGTGTCCACTCCGAAGCAGCGAAGCTGCTACGGAAAGTGCGGAAATCCGCGCGACCTTTCGTTTTTCTGACGCTCCCGCGCTCGTGATGACAGGGGCTGCGGCCGGGCGGTATCCTGTCGCCATGAAGCGCCTCGTCCTCGCGATTGTCCTGGTGCTCTCGCTCGCAGCGACGGCACGGGCCGAGTATCCGGAGAAGCCGATCCGGCTGGTTGTTCCCTTTCCGCCCGGCGGCGTCACCGATCTGGTGGCGCGACAGCTGGGAGAGCGGCTCGCCGCCGATCTCGGCCAGCCGGTCATCGTCGACAACAAGACCGGCGCCGGCGGCGTGATCGCCACCGACATCGTCGCCAAGGCGCCGGCCGACGGCTACACGCTGCTGCTCACGACCCCGAACCACACGATCAACGCGGCCTTCAGGGCGTCGCTGCCCTACGACACGGAGAAGGATCTGCGGCCGGTCGCGGTCGTCGGCCAGGTGCCCATGCTGCTGGTGAGCCATCCCAGCCTGCCGGTCAGGACGTTCAAGGAGTTCATCGAGCACGCCCGGAAGAACCCGGGCAAGATCAACGTCAGCAACGCCGGCAACGGCACCCTGCCGCACATCACCATGGAGCTGATGATGCTGCGCCTGCAGTTCCAGGTGACCAACGTGCCCTACCGCGGGGCCATGCCGGCCCTGCAGGACCTGGTGGCGGGACAGGTTCAGGCCAAGCTCGACAACTACACGCAGTCCGCCCAGCTGATCGCGCAAGGCAAGCTCAACCTGCTCGCGGTGACCAGCGACGCCCGGCTCAAGCAGTTTCCCGAGGTGCCGACGATCGCCGAAACCCTGCCGGGCTTCGAAGGCTATCTGTGGATGGGTGTCGTCGCTCCGGCCGCGACGCCGGAGCCGGTCGTGGCCAAGCTCGCAGCGGCCATCAAGCGTTTCGTCGACCTGCCCGAGACCCGGGCGCGCTTCGACAGGGACGGCATCGAGCCGGGCGACGACGGGCCCGACCAGTTCCGCACGATCATCGACCTCGAGATCAAGCAGTGGCGCGAGATCGCCAGGGCCAGCAAGATCACCGTCGACTGACCGGTCTCAATTGCCGAGAAACCGTGCGAGGAACGACCGGGTGCGCGCCTCGGCGTCGGGCGCCGCCGAGGGGTCGTAGCCGAGGCGGTGGCTCTTGCCGTCCGCGACGGTGATCGTGCGATCCGGTCCCCTGCTGTCGAAGCTGTGGAGGGCATTGGGATAGTAGACGATCTCGACGAGATCGGGCCGCGTGAAGCCCGCCGCCTGCAGGCGGCGGCAACTGTCTGCCGGCGTCCAGTCGTCCTTGTCGCCGATCAGGATCAGGAGGGGGACGGCGACATCGCGATCGAACTGTGCCTGGCAGCCGGGATAGTAGGCGACGGCGGCCTTCAAGCCGCGCGCCGCCAGCCCGTAGCTTCTCTGGGTGGATTTCACGGCCGTCGAGCCGCCGTGACTGTGCCCGACGATGCCGATCTCGCCGCGACGGACGAAAGGCTGGGCATCGAGGAAGTCGATCGCACCGGCGACATCGGCCACCCGCATGCCTGGGCTGACGACGCCGCCGCGGCCGCAAACCGACTTCTCGCCACGCGGCCCGAACGAATCGGGCGCGACGACGACGTAACCCCAGCTCGCCACCAGCTTTCCCCACATCTCCGTGTGGCGGCTCACGCCGTTGCACGGATGGGCCAGGACGACGCCGGCAAATGGTCCGGCGCCAGACGGCCTGTACATCCAGCCGCTGATCTCCGGTCCCGCCCGGGATGCTCCGACCGCGACGCTGGGGAAGCGCACGCTCTGCGCCGACGCGCCGCCAGCGAGCAGCGCGAGGAAGGCAATCGCGACCAGGCGGATCATGCCTCATAGTAGGCGCGACGGAGGAAATCGCCCATCATGATCAAGACCATCGGTCTGCTGACCCGCAAGGACGGCTGGACTCACGAGCAATTCATGCGGCACTGGGTCGACATTCACGCGCCGCTGGCTCACGCCGTGCCCGGCCTGCGCCGCTACGTGCAGAACCACATTTCCGGCGAACGCACTCGCGCCGATATCCCGGCAACCGACGTCGAGATCGACGGCATCGCCGAGCTGTGGTTCGACGACCGGGCGGCGCTCGAGGCGGCGGCCAAGACGCCCGAGATGAAGGCCCTGCACGCCGACGGCGCCCGGTTCATCGGCCGCATCAGGAGCTATGTCGTCGAGGAGAAATTCGTCGTCGGCGCGTGAACGTGGTTCTGTTCCGGAAGCAGAAGGAGAAGGGACCCTCGCCGAAGCCCGGCCGGCAACGGCCCGGGCACGGCTCGTGCCCGGCGCCGGTCTCGGATCGCCGTCCTCAGTAGCTCTTGGGCAGGCCGAGCACGCGCTCGGCGACGTAACACAGGATGAGCTGCTCGCTGACCGGGGCGATGCGCGCGATCATGACCTCGCGCAGGAAGCGCTCGACGTGGAATTCCTTGGCATAGCCGTAGCCGCCGTGAGTCAGGATCGCGCGCTCGCAGGCCTCGTAGGCGGCGCGCGCTCCGAGATACTTGGCGGAGTTGGCCTCGGCGCCGCATTCCCGGCCGTTGTCGTAGAGCCACGCCGCCTTGAAGGCCAGCAGGTTGGCCGCCTCGAGCTGCATCCAGCTCTCGGCCAGCGGATGCTGGATCGCCTGGTTCTTGCCGATCGGCCGGCCGAACACGATGCGCTCCTTGGCGTACTGCGTGGCCTTGGCCAGCGCTGCCTTGCCGATGCCGATCGCCTCGGCGGCGATCAGCACGCGCTCGGGATTGAGCCCGTGCAGCAGATAGTGGAAGCCCTTGCCTTCCTCGCCGATGCGATCCTCGAGCGGCACCTTGAGGCCGTCGATGAACACCTGGTTGGTGTCGATCGCCTTGCGGCCCATCTTCTCGATCTCGCGCACCTCGATCTTCGAGCGGTCGAAGTCGGTGTAGAACAGCGACAGCCCATCGGTCGCCCGCCGGCACTTCTCCTTCGGCGTCGTGCGCGCGATCAGCAGCATCTTGTCGGCAACCTGCGCCGTCGTCGTCCACGTCTTCTTGCCGTGCACGATGTAGCCGTTGCCGTCGCGCTCGGCTTTGGTGTCGAGCGCCGTGGTGTTCAATCCGGCGTCGGGCTCGGTGACGGCGAAGCAGCCCTTGACCTTGCCCTTGATGATGTCGGGCAGGATGCGCTTCTTTTGCTCGTCGGTGCCGAACACGACGATCGGGTTGGGCCCGAAGATGTTGAGATGGATCGCCGACGCGCCCTGCAGCGCGGCGCCCGACTCGGCCACGGTCTGCATCAGCAGCGCCGCCTCGACGATACCGAGGCCCGAGCCGCCATACTCCTCCGGCATGGCGATGCCGAGCCAGCCGGCATCGGCCATCGCCTTGTAGAAGTCGGCCGGGAAGCCGCCCTCCTTGTCCTTCTTCAGCCAATACTTGTCGTCGAACTGCGCACACAGCCTGGCGACGCTGTCCTTGATGGCGAGCTGATCCTCGGAGAAGGCGAAATCCATGGTGGTCCTTTCAGTGCCGGGAGCGCGCCACTCCGTGGCGCATCATGTGTTTGATCGTGCAGCCAAGAGCGCCACGGAGTGGCGCACTCCCGGCGAACTACCGATTCACCCCCAGCCAGCCCATCAGGATGCGGTTGAACTGCTCGGGCCGCTCGACGTTGGGCAGGTGCCGCGCCTTGGCGATTCCCTCGTAGCGGCCGCCGGGGACCTTGGCGGCGATCAGCTGGTTGCGATCGGGTGGGGTGCCGGCGTCCTCGTCGCCGCAGATCACCAGGGTCGGCACCTTGATGGTGGGCAGGCGATCCAGGTAGTCGAAGTTCTGGATCGCCGAGGCGCACCCCAGGAAGCCGGCCGGCGTGGTGTTGCTGATCGTGTCGCGGACCTCGCGCCAGCGCGTCGGGTTCACCTGCTTGAACTCGTCGGTGAACCAGCGCTCCATGGTGCTGTCGGCCAGCGCCGCCAGGGTGCCGGCCTTGCGCACGACTGCCTTGCGCTCGTCCCAGGCGCCGGTCGAGCCGGGCGGCGTCGACGGCTGCGTGTCGCACAGCGTCAGCGACAACAGGCGGTCGGGATTGGCGAGGGCAAAACCCTGGCCGATCATGCCGCCGATCGACAGGCCGACATAGTGCACCTTGGCGATGCCCAGCACGTCGAGCGCGCCTTTCACGTCGGCCGCGAGCGCGTCCATCGTGTAGTCGCCCTCGACCGGGCTGCTGCCGCCGTGGCCGCGCATGTCGAGGCGCAGCACGCGATAGCCGGCGCCCAGCAGTGGCACCATCTGCTCGACCCACATGCCGCCGTCGGCATTGAGGGAATGGGTGAAGCACACCGTCGGCGCACCCTGCGGGCCGGCGAGGTCGAAGTAGATCTTGCGGTTGTCGTGAGCGAGCAGCATGGGTCGGTTCCTCCGATCGATTGGTCACATGGCCGAGATGCCGCCGTCGATGACGACTTCCGAGCCGGTCATGAAGCTCGATTCGTCCGAGGCGAGAAACACCAATGCCCAGCCCACCTCCTCGGGCCGGCCGAGGCGGCCGATCGGCACCTGGCGGCCGAGCTTCTGCTGCATCACCTCGTTGCCGAAGCGGTCGCGGTAGCGGTCGAGGATCGGCGTGTCGATGAAGGTCGGGTGCACCGAGTTGCAGCGGATGTTGTAGCCCGACTTGGCGCAATGCAGCGCCACCGACTTGCTGAGCAGGCGCACGCCCGCCTTGGCGGAGTTGTAGGCCGCCATGTTGGCGCCGGCGATGATGCCCGAGATCGACGAGATGTTGATCACCGAGCCGCCCAGCCGATGGGTGTGCTTCTTGATTTCGCCGACGCCGTGCTTGCAACCGAGGAAGACGCCGTCGAGATCGATGGCATGGACGCGCCGCCATTCCTCGAGCGTGATGTCCTCCACCGTCTTGCCGAGGCCGATGCCGGCCGAGTTCACCAGCACGTGCAGCGCGCCGTACTTGTCGACGGCCTCCCGGATGGCGGCCTTCCAGTTGTCCTCGCTGGTGACGTCGAGCTTCACGAAATGGCCGGCCGAGCCCAGCTTGTCGGCCACCGCCTTGCCGCGTTCGACGGCGATGTCGGCCACCACCACCCTGGCGCCTTCCTGGGCCATCAGGGCGGCGGCGTTCGCGCCCAGCCCCGAGGCGCCGCCGGTGATCAGGGCCACCTTGCCTGCCAGCCGATCGGTCATGTCCGTCTTCCTCCCGCTCTTGCCTCGCGGTGCGCGATGTAGCTCGTGGCGGTCACGATGATCGCCGCACCGACGAAGGTCCAGACGTCGGAGGTCTTGCCCCAGACCGCGACGTCCATCAAGGCGGCCCACACGATGCCGAGAAAGGTGATGGGCTGCAGGGCGGAAATGTCGAGCAGCCGATAGGCCCAGGTGATGAAGAAGTAGCCCAGCGTGCCGAACACCCCCATCGACACGAACAGCGCGAGCTGCGCCAAGGTCGGCGTCTGCCAGTACCACAGGCCGAGCGGCGCGAAGCAGATCATGCCGACGAGGCTCTGCCAGAACACCACGCCGGCCGGCCGGTCGCGACCGGAGACGACCTTGCCCACGAGGTTCGAGCCGGCCATCAGCGGCACGGCCAGAAGCATCATGAGGATGCCGGGATTAAGCTCCGTGAGTCCGGGGCGCACGATCACCAGCATGCCGACAAAGCCGACGCCGACGGCGGCCCAGCGCCGCCAGTGCACCTTCTCGTGCAGGAAGATCACCGCGCCGATGGTAACGAAGATCGGTCCCGTGAAACCCAGCGCCGCCATGGTGGCGAGTGGCAGCCACACCACGGCCTCGTACCACAGGCCATAGCCCGACGTATGGAACAGGCCGCGGAACGAGTGGAGCTTCAGGTCCTGCGTGCGAAGGCCCGCGACGCCCGCGCGCCAGAGCAGCCACGGCGTGATCACCGCGAGGCCGGCGATCCAGCGTCCCCAGGCGACGAAGAGCGGCGGCATCTCGCTCGCCAGCTCTTTCACCGAGCCGTTGAGGAAGTTGAAGAAGATGCCCGAGACGACAGCCAGCACGAACCCGCGCACCGTGCGCGAGGGAATCAGGCGCGAGAGCGAATCCACTTCGGCGGCGGGGGCGGACATCGGCATCGGGCTTGCCCGTGCGGCGAGCGACGGTCAAGCTCGCGACACGAAGGAGATTTCTCGATGCGGCTTCGTCTGTTCGGTTTGTCGGTTGCCGTCCTGTCCGCCCTGGTGGGCACGGCGGCGGCACAGGATTCCTACCCCAGCCGTCCGGTGCGCTGGATCGTGCCGTTCGTGGCGGGCGGGCCGACCGACACGCTGTCGCGAATCCTCACCGCCCGGCTCGCCGAAATCTGGGGCCAGAGCGTCGTCGTCGACAACAAGGGCGGCGCATCGGGCGCCATCGGAACGGACCTCGTGGCCAAGGCGGCACCCGACGGCTACACGGTGATGCTGGGCACGCAAAGCACCAATGCCTCGAACGTGCTGTTCTTTCCCAACCTGCCTTACGATCCGATCAAGGACTTCCAGCCGCTGACCTTGATCGGCACGGCCTGCATGGCGCTGGTGATCCCGCCGTCGGTGCCGGCGAGCACGGCGAAGGAGTTCGTCGACTGGGTCAAGAAGCAGGACGGCGGCGTCGCCTACGCCTCGGCCGCGCCCGGCAGCTCCCAGCACGTCGCCGCCGAGCTGCTGGTGAAGCGCACCGGCATCAAGGCGACGCACGTGCCCTATCGCGGCAGCGCCGCCGCCATGCCCGACCTGATGAGCGGCCGCATCGCCTACATGTTCGACAACCTGCCCTCGGCGTTGCCGCAGGCGCGCGCCGGGAAGGTCAAGGCGCTGGCTCAGACCTGCGCCAAGCGCTCGCCGTCGGCGCCCGACCTGCCGACGATGGAGGAGGCGGGCTTTCCCGACTTCGCGATAGAGGGCTGGTACGGCATCTTCGCCCCGGCCAAGACGCCGCGGCCGATCGTCGACAAGCTCTCGGCCGACATCAACAAGGTCCTGATGGAGCCGGCCTCGCTGGAGCGCTGGAAGACCCTGGGCTTCGATCCGATCGGCACCACGCCCGAGGCGTTCGCCGAACGTCAGAAGGCCGACCTCGCCTACTGGAAGCGCATGATCGACGACACGGGCATCAAGGTGGAGTAGGCGCGTCGCATTTGGCCGCGCCATTCACCCCCTCCCCAGCTTCGCTGGGGAGGTGTCCGCGTCTTCGCGGACGGAGGGGTCATGAGCCCCAGCCCCGCTGCTCATGACCCCGTCGCCGAAGACGGCGACACCTCCCCAAGCTACGCTTGGGGAGGAAAATGTAAGGGCGCCCAATGCTGTTGCGCCGGCGGCGGACGGCGTAGACTGCCGCTCCAAGGAGGACCTCCATGGACACCATCGTCGCTCGCCGCGTGCTCGACACCACCCCCGTCGCGCCCTCGCTGTTCGCGCACTTCGTGCTGCGCTCGTCCAACATGCCGAAGATGGTCGACTGGTACTGCACCGTGCTCAACATGCATGTCGTGCAGCGCAACGACTTCATCTGCTTCATGACCTACGACGACGAGCACCACCGGCTCGCCATCGTCAACGTCGAGGGGCTGCACGAGCCCGACCAGAAGGCCTGGGGCCTGGCGCACGTCGCCTACACCTTCCGCGACATCGGCCAGCTGCTGTCGACCTGGCGCCGCCTCAAGGACCAGGGCATAGAGCCCTACCGGCCGATCCACCATGGCCCGACGATCTCGATGTACTACCACGACCCCGACGGCAACTCCGTGGAGCTTCAGGTCGATCGCTTCAAGACCAAGGAAGAGTGCTCGGCCTATTTCACGTCGGACGCCTTCCGCAAGAATCCGATCGGCGTCGCCTACGATCCGGCCGAGATGGCGGCCGCCTACGAGGCGGGCATGCCCGAGAGCGAGCTGATGATGTTGCCCGATGGTCCGCCCGCACCCCTCGGCTCAGCTCGGCGCTAGCTGGAGAACAGAAGAACCAGTGCCGTCCCGCCGATGGCGACGACGGCGAAGGCCACGCCGATGATCATGAAGTGGCGTGGCCGATAGGTGTTCGCGTCGATGGTCCGCGCAACATGGAGATAGTGCCACGACGCGCCGAGCATGATCAGCACGCCCAACGCGATCAGGCCGATGCCGACCGTCTCGCCATGGCGGTTGACCGCCTGCTGCGACGCCGGCGTGCGATGGAACTCGAGGAGGAACAGGCTGAAGCGGTTCAGCGCGACGCCGAATGTCATGACCGCGATCGAGGTGCGCACCCAGGCGAGGATGGTCCGCTCGTTGGCGAGATGCTCGGCGACATGTAGGGTCTTCGGTATCGGCTGATCCACTGAGGCCTCCCGAGGCGGGCGAAGAGAAAGGGCGCGACCCGGCAGGATCGCGCCCCTGATTTAACTCCTCCCCAGCTGCGCTGGGGAGGTGACGTCTTACGGCGACGGAGGAGTCATGGCCGGGAGCGCGCCACTCCAGAGGCGCTCTTCTTGTTGATCACACAACCCACGAGCGCCACAGAGTGGCGCGCTCCCGGCACATGACCCCTCCGTCCGCGATTACGCGGACACCTCCCCAGCGAAGCTGGGGAGGCGGGAAGAGGATCAGTTGTGCTTGGCGATCTCCAGCCGGCCGACTTGGTCGCGATGGACCTCGTCCGGGCCGTCGGCCAGGCGCAGCGTGCGCTGATGGGCGTACATGCTGGCGAGCTTGAAGACCTGGCTGACGCCGCCCGCGCCATGCAGCTGCAGGCAGCGGTCGACGACCTTGGAGCTGATGTTGGGCACCGCCACCTTGATCATGGCGATCTGCTGGCGCGCTTCCTTGTTGCCGTACTTGTCCATCGCCCAGGCGGCCTTCAGCACCAGCAGGCGTGCCATGTCGATCTCCATGCGCATGTCGGCGACATGGGCCTTGGTGACGCCCATCTCGGAGATGCGCTGGCCGAAGGCGACGCGGCTCTTGGCGCGCTTGATCGCCATCTCGAGGGCGCGCTCGGCGACGCCGATGGCGCGCATGCAATGATGGATGCGGCCCGGGCCGAGGCGGCCCTGGGCGATCTCGAAGCCGCGGCCCTCGCCCAGCAGGATGGCCGACTTCGGCACCCGCACGTTGTCGTAGATCACCTCGGCATGGCCGTGCGGGGCATCGTCGTAGCCGAACACGTGCAGCATCTTGACGATCTTGATGCCCGGCGTGTCGCGCGGCACCACGATCATCGATTGCTGGCGGTAGGCCGGCGCGTTGGGATCGCTCTTGCCCATCAGGATGATGACCTTGCAGCGCGGGTCGCCCATGCCCGACGACCACCACTTGCGGCCATTGATGACGTAGCTGTCGCCGTCGCTCTCGATCCGGCATTCGACGTTGCGGGCGTCGGACGAGGCGACGGCCGGCTCGGTCATGGCGAAGCAGGAACGGATCTCGCCGTTGAGCAGCGGCTTCAGCCACTTCTCCTTGTGCTCGGCTGAGCCGTAGCGGGCGAACACTTCCATGTTGCCGGTGTCGGGGGCAGAGCAGTTGACCGACTCGGAGGCGATCGAGGAGCGGCCCAGCACCTCGCAGATCGGCGCATAGTCGAGGTTGGAGAGCCCCATCGTGCCGTGCGTGTCGCCCGAGGCCCGGTCGGCCGGGAGGAACATGTTCCACAGGCCGCGCTTCTTGGCCTCGGCCTTGCACTCCTCGAGGACCGGCGGGAGCGACCAGCGGTCCTTGGCCTTCTCCATCTGCTCCTCGTAGACGGGCTCGGCCGGGTAGATGACCTCGTCCATGTACTTGTTGAGCTTCTCCAGCAGCGCCTTGCTGCGGTCGGAGTATTCGAAGTCCATCTGGTCTCTCCCTCTCAATGCTGGAGCGGAATGTGGCCGAAAACCGGGCCGATGTGAACGGGCATTCAGGCCGCACCCGCCCGTTCGCGGAGCGGATGGGGCGCACCGGGTGCCTGAGCCGGATCGGCTCCGGACGAAGCTCCGGACGAGGAGTGCCGGGCCGGCCGCCGTGGCGTTCATGGCGGCGTGCGTCAGAGCGTCCCGCAGCCCCCCGACGGGCCACCTTGGCGTTCAGCCCTTTTGATCTGCGTCAAGCGTCGATCGATGCCAAGTCGATAAACGGAGGGCAGCATGCCGTAGGATCGGGTTGTCGCCACCGATAACCTCGGCCAGGAGCGGAGCGCGAGCCTGATGAAGAGCGGTTGGGGCCTGTTTCAGCTGTGGCTGGTTGGGACTGCCGTCTGGATGATCGGGTGGATCATCATGATCAACAGCAATTGCGCGTCTGGGGAATCCGGGGCCCTCGTTTGTCGTCCCGACTTCCTGCCGCACATCTCAGCGTTTGTCGCCTCTCGCCCCGTGACGATGATGGAGCTCGCGCTGTGGGGTTTGACGGTTCCCGTCGCGGCCTTGGTCGTTCTCGTCGCCGGGTACGCCGGCTTTCGCCTTCTCCGCCAGGGCAGGCCGGATTCATAGGCGGAGCACTCGGACAGGCGGAGTACGCCTCGACGAGGTGCTGTCCTCGCAGGACTTGCGGGTTGTCGGCGGGCGCTCCTTAATCGGGCAAAGCCTGTTTCGGGAGAAGCGCCGTTGGACAGCGTCATGAGCACGCCCTTCAAGCCGATCGAGTTCCTGAGCCGCGACGTGCGAGTCGACCGGCGCGCCGACGGCACGATCATCCTGCAATCGAACCATCGGCTGAAGCCCTACGAAAGGCACGTGCCGGCGTTTCTCGCCAAGTGGGCCACGCAGGCGCCTGACCGGGTCTGGCTGGCGCAGCGCCGAGGGCCGGACCGCGAATGGCAGAAGCTCACCTATGGCGAGGCCAAGCGGCAGGTCGATGCCGTGACCCAGGCGCTGATCGAGCGCGGCTTCGGCCCGGACAAGCCGGTGATGATCCTCTCGTCGAACTCGATCGAGTTCGCCCTGCTCACCATGGCGGCGATGCAGGCGCGCGCGCCGATCGCGCCGGTGTCGCCGGCCTATTCGGTGATGAGCCAGGACCACGCCAAGCTGCGCTACGTCTTCGACCTCATCGAGCCCGGCCTGGTGTTCGTGCAGAACGGCGAGATCTATGCCCGCGCCCTGAAGGCCCTCGACCTCGAGGGCGTGCTGCTCGTCCATGTCGACAAGGCACCGCCCGAGATGCAATCGCTGCCCTGGAGCGAGCTCGTGGCGACGCGGCCGACCGAGGCGGTCGCGCGCTCGGTCGAGGCGATCGAGCCCGGCACGACGGCCAAGTTCCTGTTCACCTCGGGCAGCACCGGCATGCCGAAGGCGGTGATCAACACCCAGGAGATGATGTGCGCCAACCTGGCGATGGGCCAGATGGCGCGCACCCGCAAGCCCGATGATCCGCCCGGGGTCATGCTCGACTGGCTGCCGTGGAACCACACGATGGGCGGCAACGCCACCTTCCAGGGCAATCTCGCGGACGGCGGCACGACCTACATCGACGACGGCAAGCCGCTGCCCGGCCTGTTCGAGGAGACGCTGCGCAATCTGCGCGAGATCTCGCCGACCTACTTCGCCAACGTGCCGGCCGGCTACGCCATGCTGGCGACGGCGCTGGAGAACGACGAGGCGCTGGCGCGGCGCTTCTTCAAGAACCTGAACTCGCTGGCCTACGGCGGTGCCACCCTGCCATCCGACCTCTACGAGCGCATGGAGACGCTGGCGGTAAAGTACACCGGCTTCCGGCTGCCCTTCGTCACCGGCTGGGGCTCGACCGAGACCGCGCCGACGGCGACGACCGTGCACTGGGCCTCGGAGAGAGTCGGCCTGATCGGCCTGCCGTTCCCCGGCGTGCAGCTGAAGCTCGTGCCGACCGGTGAGGACGGCCGCTACGAGCTGCGACTCAAGAGCGTGATCGTGACGCCGGGCTATTACCGGCAGCCCGAGCTGACGGCGCAGATGTTCGACGAGGAGGGCTTCTACAGGATCGGCGATGCCGGCCGCTTCGTCGATCCCGAGGATCCGAGCTGGGGCCTGATCTTCGACGGCCGCGTGGTCGAGGATTTCAAGCTGACGAGCGGCACTTTCGTGCTGGTCGGCACCTTGCGCACGACGGCCATCGCGGCCGCGAGCCCCGTGCTGCAGGACGCCGTGATCTGCGGCCAGGACCGCGAGTATGCCGGCCTCCTGGGCTTTCCCAACGTCGCCGCCTGCCGCCAGCTCGCCGGCGAGGAGGCCGCCAGGCTCTCGACGCCGGAGCTGCTCGCCCATCACGCCGTGGTCGGTGCCCTGCGCGAGGGGCTCGGCCGGATGAATCGCGAGGGCAGGGGCTCGTCGATGCGCATCAAGCGTGCGCTGCTGATGGCCGAGCCGCCCTCGGTCGACGGCCACGAGATCACCGACAAGGGCTACATAAACCAGCGCGCCACCCTCGAGCGCCGCAAGGCGCTCGTCGACAAGCTCTACGCCGGCGGCGAGGGCGTGATCGAGATCGGATGAGTCATTTCCCGACCTTCCAACAAGGATAACTCGAATTTTTCGGGTGCCGTGCGAGCCGGGTTCTGCTAACCGCCAAGACACAGACGGTACAGGCAGGCTCGGGCTGTGCGGCAATCGCGCGTTGTCACGACACGGTCACGTTCTCGAAAAGATGGTTGGGCGAAACGTTGGGGCAGCAGCGTGCGATTTTTCTTTGCCGATCATGTGCTCGATACCGACCGGCGTGAGCTCCACCGGGGTGCCGACGCCATTGCCATCGAGCCACAGGTCCTGGATCTGCTGATCTGCCTGCTGCAGAACCGCGACCGTGTCGTCACGAAGGACGATCTCATCGCCTCGGTCTGGGGCGGCCGGATCGTCTCGGAGTCGACCCTGACGAGCCGCGTGTTCGCTGCGCGCAAGGCGGTCGGCGACGATGGTCAGCACCAGAAGCTGATCCGTACCGTTGCGCGCAAGGGCCTGCGTTTCGTCGGCGACGTGCGCATCGAGCTGGATCGCCCCGAACCGGCAAATGCGCCGGATCGGCGGCAACCGGATGAATTTCGCGCGTCCTTGCAGGCGGCTCCGCGGCTCACCGAGCGACCGGGCATCGCCGTGCTCCCCTTTGCCAACTCGTCCGGCGATCCGGAGCAGGAGTATTTTTCAGACGGCGTCGCCGAAGACATCCTGACGACCCTGGCCAAGTCGCGGGCGTTGTTCGTGATCGCGCGCAACTCCACCTTCACCTACAAGGGCAAGGTGATCGCCATCAAGGATGTCGGTCGCGAGCTCGGCGTGCGCTATGTGCTCGAAGGGAGCATTCGAAAGGCCGGCAACCGAATCAGGGTGACGACACGGCTCGTCGACGCGATAACGGATCGGCAGATCTGGGCCGAGCACTACGACCGAGACGTGGCCGACGTTTTCCTGGTGCAAGACGAGATCGCCGCGAGCGTTTGCGAGGCGATCCAGCCGCGGGTCGAGCGCAGCGAGCGCGAGCGCGCGGCGCTCAAGGCGCCGGAACGTCTGGACGCCTGGGAAAGCTACCACCGCGGAATGTGGCATCTCGCGAGTACCGAGGCTGCAGAGAACACCATGGCCCGCGGCTTTTTCGCGCGCGCGATGCAGCTCGATCCGCAATTCGCGCGGGCGGATGCAGCACTCGCTCAAAGCTATCTCGACGAGGTCACCCTTTTCCGCCCCGATCTTCGCAACGTGAATGTCGCAAAGGCACTCGAGCACGCGCGGAACGCGGTCAGGAAGGATGCGACGGACGCTGCAGCACATGCCGTGCTGGCGCGTGCCCTCTGGATGTCGGGATCGCATGCGGAAAGTCTCGCCGAGGCCGATCTCGCGGTCAGCCTCGAGCCTGGTTCTGCGCTGGCCCATGGTGCCCAGGGGGGCGCCCGTGTCTGGGGAGGGCGGCCTGCGGACGCAATGAAGCCCCTGCAGGCGGCAATGCGCCTCAGCCCGTTCGATCCTCTCATCCCTCTGTGGTTGCACTATGTCGCCCGTGCGCACTACCTGACCCGGGACTACGACGCCTCGATCCGGGTGGCTCAGCAGTTGCGTCAGTCGTTTCCACGCTTCCGGCCGCCTTACAACACTTTGCTGGCTGCGCTCGGCCAGACCGGGCAGGTCGACGAGGCGCGCATCGTGTTCGATGACGCAATGGAGCGTTTCAAGGAGGCCTTCCTTACCTACCTGTCGCTTCCGTTGAGCGAGCTCCGCGAACTTCGGCCCGAGGACCGCGAGCATCTCATCAGTGGCTTTCGCAAGGCGGGGCTGGTCGAGTAACTCTGCGCGAGCCGCTCCTCCAGGCGTTCAGGGCGCCAATGCACCGAGATAGCGACGAACGTCGGGATCGGAGATGATGCGGCCAAAGTCGGTGAAGGGCCGGGCTTGGCCGCCAGCAATACAATCCCGATACGGTGCGCCTGTTCCCCGAGCTGGTCGCGCGTGGCATTCGCGCCGTCTCCATCACCGACAACCTGCTAAGTCCCATTGCTCGGGGAGCGGAGGTCGTTTTCGAGTTGCATGACATGCCCGAACCGGCGTTCCGCACGCTGGTAGCACCGATGTCGCTTGCACAGACGCTGGCCGTCGGGCTGACCCTGGGCTGACAGCTGGTGACCCCGAAGGCTGTGTGAGCCACGAGGCAGGCAGCGCAGTGCGCGGGTGCGGATGGTGACACCATTCGACACGAATTGTGCTCGTGCAATCTCTCTCCGTTGCGCCACGGCCAAGGTCTTGATTTCAAAGGTCAATGACGCTGTGACGCAAATGACACAAGATTCCAGGCAGATTCTTCGAGGGGCGCTCGCAAGCGAGCGGCATGGGAGAATGCACAGACGTTCGTGGCTGCAGAAGCGAGCCAACCCGGCCGTCCCCTCTGCCCACTCATGCGGTGTCGTGATAGCCGGCGTGACGATATGCGCGCGATTCGAAGGACCTCAACCGTGACTGCCAGCACTGACGCGAGACACCCCGTCACCGACGCAACGCCTTGCGGGTGCGTCAGTGCCAAGTCCTTGATTTCAAGGGCTGCTGACGCACGGACGCAACGGACGCAAGAATCGCCACCGAATCTTCACAGCTGCTCCGGGAAGGGGGGGACGGCAACAGCTCCCCAGCGTCGCTGGGGAGGAGAATTCGGGCATCCGGCCAATCCTTGGCTATAGTCGGGCCATGGACCGACCTGAACCCGCCGCCGACGGCGTCGAGAAGGACGCCCCGCTGCGTTACGACACGCGCCTGCTGGGGCGCATCCTCGGCGACACGGTGCGCGACCAGGAAGGCGAGGCTGTGTTCGACCTGGTCGAGCACATAAGGCGCACCGGCGTGCAGTTCCACCGCAATGCCGACGAGGCGGCGCGGCAGGAGCTGCAGACGATCATGACCGACCTGCCGATCGACTGGGCGATCAAGATCATTCGTGCCTTCGGCTATTTCTCCCACCTCGCCAACCTGGCCGAGGACCAGCATCACATCCGGCGCACGCGCGCCTATGCCAAGGCGCGCACGCCGGCGCGCCAGGGCACCATGGCCTACGCCCTGGCGCGCGCCCGCGATGCCGGCGTCTCGCGCGAGCAGCTCGGGGCCTTCTTCGCCCGCGCCCTGTGCAGCGCCGTTCTGACGGCGCACCCGACCGAGGTGAGACGGCGCAGCTCGATCGATCGCGAGATGGAGATCGCCCATCTGCTCGACGATCGCGACAGGGTGGAGTTCACGCCGGAGGAACTGCGGGCCAACCGGCACGCGCTGCGGCGTGCTGTCCTGACGCTGTGGCAGACCAGCATCCTGCGCGGCACGCGCCTGCGGGTCATCGACGAGGTCAACAACGGGCTGGCCTACTACGACCATACGTTCCTGCGCGCCCTGCCGGCCTTCTATGCCGACCTCGAGGATCGCCTCGGGGCCGTCGAGCCGGCGTGGCAGGGGCTCGATGTGCCGTCCTTCCTGCGCATGGGAAGCTGGATCGGCGGCGATCGCGACGGCAATCCCTTCGTTACGGCCGAGGTGACGCGCCAGACGCTGGGCGTGCAGAGCGAGCGGGCGATGCGCTTCTATCTCGAGGAGCTGCACCGGCTGGGCAGCGAGCTGCCGCTCGACGGCCGGTCGGTGACGGTATCGGAGGAGCTTGCCAAGCTGGCGAAGACGTCGCCGGATCGCTCGAAAGAGCGCCAGGACGAGCCCTACCGGCGGGCCTTGATCGGCATCTATGCCCGGCTGGCGGCAACCGCCTGGAAGCTCGATCGGCTGGAGCCGCCCTACCCGGCGGTCGGCGAGGCAGCGCCCTACGGCTCGGCCGCGGCGCTGCGAGCCGACCTCGACACGGTGTTCGAGTCGCTCGCCGCCAACGGCTCCCTGACCGTGGCGCGCGGCCGCCTGCGCGGATTGCGCCGCGCCGTCGACGTGTTCGGCTTCCACCTCGCCGCCCTCGACATCAGGCAGAACTCCGACGTGCACGAGCGCGTGATCGCCGAGCTGCTGGCGGAGGCCTCGACGGGCAGCCCGATCGATTATCGCAGACTCGACGAGCCCGCGCGCATCGCGCTCCTGACGGCGGAGATGGCCAATCCGCGGCCCCTGGCGGCGCCCCACCACGGCTATGGCGAGGAGACGGCGGGCGAGCTCGCCATGCTCCACGTCGCCGCCGACGCTCACGAGCGATACGGCCGCGCGTCGATGCCGCACTACGTGATCTCCAAGAACGACAGCGTCTCCGACATCCTCGAGGTGGCGGTGCTGCTGAAGGAGGTCGGCCTGCTGCGGCCGCGCGAGGAACGGCTCGACGTCGACATCGTGCCGCTGTTCGAGACCATCGCCGACCTGCAGCACTGCGGCCGCATCATGGACGAGCTGCTGGGGCTGCCCGCCTACCGCCGCCTGGTCGCCTCGCGCGGCGACGTGCAGGAGGTCATGCTGGGCTATTCCGACAGCAACAAGGACGGCGGCTACCTGACCTCGACCTGGGAGCTCTACAAGGCCGAGCTGTCGCTGATCGAGGTGTTCGCCCGGCACGAGGTCGGCCTGCGGCTGTTCCATGGCCGCGGCGGCTCGGTCGGCCGCGGCGGCGGGCCGAGCTACGACGCGATCCTGGCGCAGCCGCCGGGTGCGCTGCAGGGCGCCATCCGCATCACCGAGCAGGGCGAGGTGATTGCCGGCAAGTATTCCAATGCCGAGGTCGGCCGGCGCAATCTCGAGACCCTGGCCGCGGCGACCCTCGAGGCGAGCCTGCTCGATGCCGGCCACGCACCGCCGCCGGCCCAGTGGCTCGCCCTCATGGAGGAGCTGTCCGCGCACGCCTTCCGCGCCTATCGCAGCCTGGTCTACGAGACCGAGGGCTTCGACCGCTACTTCCGCGAATCGACGGTGCTCGAGGAGATCGCCACCCTCAATATCGGCAGCCGCCCGGCGTCGCGCTCGAGCCGGCGGCGCATCGAGGATCTGAGGGCCATCCCGTGGGTGTTCAGCTGGGCGCAGTGCCGGCTGATGCTGCCCGGCTGGTACGGCTTCGGCGCGGCCGTGTCGGCCCTGACGGCGACGCGGCCCGACGGGCTCGCGACCCTGCAGACCATGTACCGCGACTGGCCGTTCTTCCGCACCACGCTGTCCAACATGGACATGGTGCTGGCCAAGAGCGACCTCGCCATCGCCTCGCGCTACGCCGAGCTGGTCGGCGACGAGGCGTTGCGCGAAGAGGTGTTCGGCCGCGTGCGGCAGGAGTGGCAGGCCTCGATCGATGCGGTGCTCGCGATCAGCGGCCAGGCGTCGCTGCTGGAAGCCAACCCGCTGCTCGCCCGGTCGATCCGCAATCGCTTCCCCTACATCGATCCCTTGAACCACGTGCAGATCGAGCTGCTGAGACGTCACCGCGCCGGCGATGCCGATCCCGGCGTGGTCGACGGCATCCACCTCAGCATCAACGGCATCGCCGCCGGTTTGCGCAACAGCGGGTGATGGGCAGGAGAGCACTATCTCGTGACGAACGCTACCCGATCACCTCATGCTGAGGAGCGCCTACGTCGCGCGGGGCAATCCCCGCGCCTTGGCGCGTCTCGAAGCATGGCAGCAGACGCTGTCGTTGGGGTCCATCCTTCGAGACGCTGCGCAAACGCGCAGCGCCTCAGGATGAGGATGTCGTGATCGATTCGAAAGCTGGCAACTTCGCGATCCTGGAGGAGGACAAAATGACAATCGGCAGCAAGTACCTGTTCATCGTCAGCATGGACGTCACCAAGGAAAAGGAAGCGCTGTTCAACGAGGTCTACGACACCGAGCACGTGCCGCTGCTCCAGAAGGTGCCTGGCGTCGGCGCAGTGACGCGGCTGAAGACCGAGCCCGCCGCCTTCAATCTCGCCGGCGAGCGCAAGATGCTCGACGGCGGCAGCGAGCCGACCTACGTCGCGATCTACGAGATCGACAGCCCCGACGTGCTGCTCAGCAAGGAATGGGCGGAAGCGGCCGAGAAGGGCCGCTGGCCGAGCGAGGTGCGCCCCTACACGTCCAACCGCCGCCACATCGTGCGCAAGGTGATCTAGTGGCTCACGGCTTGCCGAAGGTCGCGATGCGGTCGACGGTGCAGACGAACAGCACGCGCTTCTCGTCGATCGCCGGATCGCGCAGCCCGTAGGGCGGCGGGTTGCCGGTGTACTTGGTCCAGATCTTGTCGAGCTGGCGGGTGATGCGCTCGCCGCCGGGTTCCCACTCGCGCTCCTCGCGCTCGACCGTGCACTTGAGCTGGACCCAGTGATAGGCGTTGTCGGGATTGACGATGAGGATGGTGAATCTGGGGTTCTTGCGGATCCAGCCGCACTTGGGCCGGTGCGACGCGGTGTTCACCAGCACCTTGTCGCCTTCGTAGTCGAACCACATCGGCGTGAGCCCCACGCGGCCGTCCGGCCCGATCAGGCCGAGCGTCACGGTGATCGGCCGGTCGAGCAGGGCCTTGTAGATCGGATCGAGGTCGGACAGGCCCTTGATCTTCGTCCGCTCGCCGACCGCGAACTGGCCTTCCTGCAGCCCATTGGCGACGTCGCGAAATTTCGCAACGGTGATGTCCGGCATGGCTTCCTCCAAGACCTTCTGATTGGGGGGTGCGATTGTTTCGCTCGGGCTGCGATGCGGCAAGCGAGGATTGCCGCCGCCGGGCGGCTTGGCGATGATGGCGCGGCAAAGAGAAGAGGGAGCACCGGACCATGGATTTCAGCAACAAGGTTGCCTTGATCACGGGCGGCGGCAATGGCATCGGCCGCGCCACGGCGCTGGGCTTCGCCTCGCGCGGCGCCAAGGTCGTGGTCGTCGACCGCGATTCGACCGCCGGAGAAGCCACGGCCGGCATCGTTCGCCAGCAGGGCGGGGAAGCGCTCTTCGTGCAGGCCGACGTGACCCAGGCCGACTCGGTGAAGGCCTATGTCGACAAGGCGGTGGCCACCTTCGGCCGCATCGACTGCTTTCACAACAATGCCGGCATCGAGGGCAAGGTGTCCCCGATCGTCGACTACGACGACGCGATGTTCGACCAGGTCATGGCGGTGAACGTGCGCGGCGTCTATCTGGGCATGAAGTACGTGCTGAAGCAGATGATCGCCCAGAAGAGCGGCGCGGTCGTCAACACGGCGTCGACGGCGGGGCTGATGGGCTCGCCCGGCATGCCGGCCTACGTCGCCTCCAAGCACGCCGTGCTCGGCCTCACCAAGACGGCGTCAGGTGAGGTGGCGCGGCAGGGCATTCGCGTCAATGCGGTCTGCCCCGGCCCGATCGACACGCGCATGATCCACGCGCTGGAGGCGCAGCTCAACCCGGGCAACCCGGGGAAGGTCACGGCGCGCTACCAGTCGTCGATCCCGCTCGGCCGCTACGGCACGGCCGAGGAGGTGGCCAACACGGTGCTGTTCCTCTGCTCCGACCTCGCCGGCAACATCACCGGCGCGCACTACGTGATCGACGGCGGCCGCACCGCGACGCCCGGAGCGGTGACGTCGATGAACCAGGACTAGATTCTCCTAGTAAGAAACTGGCGGCTTGCCGCCAGTTTCTCGACACGGCGGGTCGGCCCTCGGGCCGGTGGGGAACTCCTATGAAGATCGGGGCGGGTACCGCCCCGATCTTCCCAGCATCGTGGTGCGCGCCGGCGTGCTGGTTGTTTCCCCAGCGAAGCGGCATGGAGTGGACCCCTCCCCCGATTACGGGGGAGGGATTCGAAATGTGTCCCCCCGGCGAATCACTCCGCAAGCGCGAGCTTCGCCACGGACGACATCCAGCTCACGGACGCCGGCAGGATGGCGTCGTTGAAGTCGTAGCGGGCGTTGTGCAGGTCGCCGTCCTTGCCGACGAGGCCGTTGCCGATCCACACGTAGGCGCCGGGCTTGTCCTGGGTCAGGAACGAGAAGTCGTCGCCCGCCGCGCTCGGCTTGACGTCGCGCCGCACCGTCAGGCCGGCGGCGCGCGCCGCGACGACCGCCAGCTCGGCCTCGGCCGGCGTGTTGATGGTGGCCCGGCCGGTCGACAGGATCTCCGACTCGGCGCGCAGGCCGAAGCTCAATGCCACGCCGTCGATGATGCTCCTCATCCGCTCGACCACCATGGCGCGGACCTCGGGACGGTAGGTGCGCAGCGTGCCCATCAGGGTCACCTGCTCGGGTATCTGGTTGCTGACGCTGCCGCCGTGGATCGAGCCGATCGAAAGCACCACCGAATCGATCGGATCGACGCTGCGCGAAACCACGGTCTGAAGGGCGACGATCAGGTGGCCGGCAGCGGTGATCGGATCGCGCGTCAGGTGCGGCTGGGCGGCGTGGCCGGCAAGGCCGTGCAGCGTCACCGTCCATCGCCCGCCGGCGGCCATCACCGGGCCGTCGTGCACGGCGACGACGCCCGGCTCAAGGCCCGGCCAGTTGTGGAAGGCGAAGATGCGCTCCATGGGAAAACGCTCGAACAGGCCGTCGGCGATCATCGCCTTGGCCCCGGCGCCGTTCTCCTCGGCGGGCTGGAAGATCAGCTGCACCGTGCCCTGCCAGCCCGGATCGCGCGACAGCACAGCGGCCGCCCCGAGCAGCGACGCCGTATGGCCATCGTGGCCGCAGGCGTGCATGATTCCGGGCGACGTCGAGGCATGGGCGACGTCGTTCTGCTCCGTGATCGGCAGGGCGTCCATGTCGGCACGCAGCCCGACCGAGCGCGTGCCCGCGCCGCGCTTCAGCGTCGCCACGATGCCGCGGCCGCCGACGCCCGCAGTGAACGGCACGCCGAGCTCGCCGAGGCACGCGGCGACGAAGGCCGAGGTCCTGGTCTCCTGCTGGGACAATTCCGGATGGGCGTGCAGGTGGTGACGCCACGCCTTCAGCTTGGCCAGCAGGGTCGAATCCATGGTCATCCTTCCGTCGGTCACCGCCACGATAGTCAGTGCGATCGGCCGCGCCCAGCCGGTTCGCCGCCCGGTCGGCTCCGCGACCGTCAGTTCGCCGTCATGCCGCCGTCGATGACCAGCTCGCTGCCGGTGACCCACGACGAATCGTCGGACGCGAGGTAGAGGCAGCCGGCGGCGATGTCGTGGGGCGTGCCGAAGCGGCCGAGCGGCGTCGCGGCCAGGCGCTGGGCGGCGACCTCGGGGTTCGCATGGCCCGGCTGGGTCATCGGCGTGTCGACGAACCCGGGATGGACCGAGTTCACGCGGATCCTGTCGGGCGCATACTGGATGGCGGCCGCCTTGGAGAAGAGGCGTACGGCGCCCTTCGAGGCGTGATAGGCGGCGTTGGCGTGGCTGCCAACGATGCCGCAGATCGACGAGATGTTGATGATCGAGCCGCCGCCGGCGCGCTGCATGGCGGGGATTGCCGCCTTGGTTCCCAGGAACACGCCAGTGGCATTGATCTCCATCACCTGGTTCCAGTGCGCCAGCGTCTGGTCGGCCAGCCGCGGCCCTGCCGTCATGGTGGTCTGGATGTTGAGCTTGGGATCGCGCCCGGAGATGCCGGCGATGTTGCACAGGATGTCGACCCGCCCGTAGGTCTTCTCGGCGAGGCCGACGATCTCGGCCCATCTCGCCTCGTCGCGCACGTCCTGGCTGGCGAACAGCGCCGTTCCGTCGGCGGCAATGATCTCCTCCTCGATGCGCTTGCCGAGCGCGGTGTTGCTGTCGGTCAGCAGCACCGAGGCGCCGTGGCGGGCGAACTGCCGCGCCGTCTCCGCGCCGATGCCGGAGGCGCCGCCGGTCACGATGGCGACCTTGCCTGGAAGTCTCTTGCCCGGTTCCATGATCTCTCCTCCCGCGTGGATTTGCGCGATGATGCCAACCGGCGGGCCGCACCGCCATGGCGGCGCTGGCTCAATTCCGCTGCGAGGTCGATCGCCGCGCCCCGAATTGACTCGGGGACCTCGACGCTCAATCGTCGTCCCAACCACGACAGGCCGGACAGCGAGGGAACGATGCGCTTCAAGAACAAGGTGGCCCTGATCACGGCGGCGGCCAACGGCATCGGCCGCGCCACGGCCGGCATCATGGTCGGGGAGGGCGCGACGGTGATCGCCGTCGACAACAACCAGGGCCGGCTCGACGAGGCCGTACCCTCGCTACGCGCCGCCGCCGGCACCTCGGGCGGCAAGGTGCTGGGTACCTTGGCAGACGCTCTCGATGCCTCTGTGGTCGACACGCTGATCGACGAGGTGGCGCGCACGCACGGCTCGATCGACATCCTGGTCAATGCCGTGGGCGGCAGCACGGTGATCGATCGGCCGACCGCCACCACCGAGCAGCTCACCTTCGCCGAATGGCAGAAGCTGATCGCCTTCAACCTCGATGCCACCTTTCTGTGCACGCATGCCGTGATCCCGGTGATGAAGCGCCAGCGCAGCGGCAAGATCGTCAACCTGGCCTCGATCGCCGGGCGTGGCCTCAGCTTCAACAGCTCGAGCGCCTATGCCGCGGCGAAGGGCGGCATCATCGCCTTCACCCGCAAGCTCGCCTACGAGCTCGGGCCGGACGGCATCAACGTCAACGCCATCGCCCCGAGCATCACCCTGACAGAGCGCATCCGGCCGCATTGGGACAAGCGCACGCAGGCCTCGCAAGCCGAGGAGATCGAGAGGACACCGCTGCGCCGCGTCGCCGAGGCGGCCGACCAGGCGCGCGTGATCTGCTTCCTCGCCTCGGCCGACGCGGACTTCGTCACCGGCCTCACCATCGACGTCACCGGCGGCGTGTAGCAGGGGAGGGGAGCATGGCTGGAAAGGTCGGATTCATCGGGCTCGGCGCCATGGGCGGGCCGATGGCGCTCAATCTCGCCAAGGCGGGCTTCTCGCTGGTGGTCAACGACATCATCGAGGCGAAGACGAGGCCCCTGAAGGCCACGGGTGCGACGGTGGCCGACTCGGCCCAGGCGGTGGCCGCCGCTACCGAGCGCACCGTCGTCATCGTCGAGACCACGGCGCAGGCCGAGGCAGTGATCCTCGGGAAGCAGGGCATCGTCGACGGCGCCCGCTCCGGCCACATCGTGCTTTGCATGGCGACCATCGATCCGTTCGCCGCCCGCGACATCGCCGACCGGCTGGCGGCGCGTGGCATGGCCATGCTCGACGCCCCGGTGAGCGGCGGCACGGCGCGCGCCCAGTCGGGCGAGCTGTCTGTGATCGTCGGTGGCGACCGCGCGGTGTTCGACAAGTGCCAGGACCTGTTCTCGGCGATGGGCAGTCGCTCGTTCCATGTCGGGCCGCTCGGCAGCGGGCTCGCCATGAAGCTGGTCAACAACATGCTGGTGCAGGTCAACACCGTGGCGGTTGCGGAAGCGCTGGTGCTGGGCGTGAAAGCCGGGCTCGATCCGCAGATGATCTACGACGTCGTGCGCGTCTCGACCGGCGCGAGCGCGGCGTGGGAGATGCGCGTGCCGCGCATCCTCGCCGGCGACTATGCGCCGGGCGGCACGGTCGACATCTCCTACAAGGACCAGGAGCTCGAGACCGCCTTCGCCAAGCGCCTCGGCGTGCCCGTGCTGCTCGCGAACCTCACCCAGCAGGTTTACCAGATGGCGCGGGCGCAGGGTCTCAACAAGGAGGACGGCTCGGCCATCGTGAAGATCTACGAGCATCTCGCCGGAGTCTCGGTCAGGGAAGGGAACAAGTGATGAAGACTTTCGTGCTGCTTCATGGCGCCTACCAGGGTGGCTGGATCTGGAAACCGGTCGCCGAGCGCCTGCGCGCCCAAGGCCATCACGTGCTGGCGCCGAGCCTCGACGGCTGCGCCGAGCGCAAGGGCCAGCTGCGCGCCGGTATCACCACCGAGACGCACGCCGACGAGGTCGCAGGCCTGCTGTTCTACGACGACCTGAAGGATGTCGTGCTGGTCGGCACCAGCACCGGCGGCATGGTGATGGCGCGCACCGCCGAGCTGGCGCGCGAGCGGGTGGCACGGGTAGTGTTCGCCGATGCCCTGGCGCTGCTCGACGGCGAGGCGCTGCCCGACATCGTCAAGCGGCCGACCGCCGTCGACACCGAGCTCGCCACCGGCCCCTCGCGTCACGATTTCGAGACCCGCCTGTTCGCCGATCTCGATCCGGCTCTGCGGCAATGGGCGATCGAGCGCTGCACGCCGCATCCGATTGCCGCCATGCGCGCGCCGGTCAAGCTGGAGCGCTTCTGGGATCAAGCGTGGAACGCCTCGGTCATCTGGTGCAAGCGCAGCGCCAACCCGCCGGTCGCCCATCAGCGGCGCTGCGCCGACAGGCTGAAGGCGCGCTGGCACGAGCTCGACACCGGCCACTATCCGATGCTGAGCGAGCCGGAGGCGCTGGCGCGGCTGATCGTCGAGGGTTGATGGTTGTGCCCGGTTGTGTGAATACGCTCATACGACATGGAAGTCGGATGCCAGGAGCGAGGTCACGCCTAGCAGCTTGACCAGCGCCACGGCATCCGCCCCGCTGCCGCCATTGGCGTCCCAGAACACCGTCCCGGCATCCGCCCCTGCGTTGTCGAAGATGAAGGCGCCGTTCGTCCCCGACGTCGACGCCGTCGCATAGTCGGCGGCCGTGGCGAGTGTCACGGCCGAATCTGCGAGGAGACCGTTGCCGAAGCCGCCCGCGGATATCTGGAGAAGGTCCGTGCCCGAAACGAAGTCCCGGACAGTGTCGATGCCCTCTGTCGCGAAGCCGAAGGCAAACGCATCCGCCCCACTTCCCCCCGTCAGCGTATCGAAGCCGGCTCCGCCGACCAACGTGTCGGCCCCGGCCTCGCCATTGAGCTCGTCGTCGCCCGCAAGGCCGATGAGGACGTTGTTTCCGGTCGTGCCGGTGAGCCTGTCGCCAAAGACCGATCCGGTCACGTTCTCCAACCCCGAGAGCGTATCCTTGCCCGCTCCGACCGTGTTCTGCGCGCTCGCCGTTGCAAGCTTCACCGTCACTCCGGCGGTCGCGTTGGCGTAGGATGCCGTGTCGCCGCCCGCGCCGTTCGAGCCGCCGATCAGGACATCGTTGCCGGCGCCGCCTTGCAGCACATTGTCTCCCGAATTGCCAGTCAGCCTGTCGTCGAACTGCGAGCCAGTCAGGTTCTCGATATCGAGGTACAGATCCAGCGTCGCTTCGCCTCTGTTGCTCAGCGAGTTGCCTAGGCTGGCCATCACGCCGGAGCGGGCGGAGGCATAGCTCACCGTGTCGTTTCCACGAAGTCCTGCGAAAATCTCGATACCGCCACTGGCGAAGAACGTATTGTCGCCGTTGTCGCCAAGGATCACTTCGGGACTGGTATCGACAACGCGCACCGCTATCGCTTGCGTATCGGTTCCGCCCCGGCCATCGGAGACCTCGACCACGACGTCATAGATATTGTTGGTGCCGGTATCGCCAGGCCGCTCGTGGTCGGGAGCCGCAACAAACGCCAAGGCGCCCGTGATGGCGTCGATGGTGAACTTGTCGTCGTCGGCGCCGCCGACGATCGCGTAAGTCAGGCTATCGCCATCGGAGTCGGCTGCCTTGACGCCGGTCACGAGGATGAGGTTCTCGTAGATGGACTTCCTGGCCATGGCGCCGCCGCCGTCCGACGAGATGACCGGAGCTTGATTTGGCGAGGCGGCGATGTCGATCATGGCAGTATCGCTGCCGCTGAGGTTGCCGCCACCGGTATTGCCGTTGTCGTTCACGGTCAGCGTCAGGACCGTGCCCGGGCTTGGCGTGCTGCTCGCCGCATAGGTCAGCGTGCTCGAGCTTGCGGCCCCGAGGAAGCTGTTTATCTGCGCTACTGTGCCCGTGATCGTCAGCGACGACGTCCCGCTGCCGCTCACCGTTGCGCCGCTGTCGCCGGCGGTCGCAGTCAGGGTGCCCTCCCCGACTGTCAGCGTGACGGTCATGCTTCCGGTGCCGGCGTCGATGTCGCCAATGGAGAGCCCGGTCCCCTTGAGCACGAGCATGCCGTTGGCGCTGTAACTGGTCGGCTCAATTGTCGCCACGGGCGCATCGTTGACGTTGGCGATGGCGGCGGTGGCGGCGGAGGTGACGCTCTCCGCCGTGCCCTGGCCGTCGGTGTAGGAGACGACGACCCTGATCCTGGTGCCGACATCGGCGTCGCCGAGGGCGTAGGTCGGCTGGTTGGCGCCGACATCGACGAAGCCGGAACCCGCATCGCGCTGCCAGCGATAGCTCAGTGTGCCGAGGCCATCGGCGTCCGCGAGCGTGGCGGTGTCTGCTGTGAGGACCTGGCCTTCGGTCGCCGTGCCGGCGATGGCGACGCCGCCGGTCGGCGCATCGTCGACGTTGGCGATAGGGGCGGTGGCGGCGGAGGTGACGCTCTCCGCCGTGCCGTTGCCGTCGGTGTAGGAGACGACGACCCTGATCCTGGTGCCGACATCGGCGTCGCCGAGGGCGTAGGTCGGCTGGTTGGCGCCGACATCGACGAAGCCGGAACCCGTATCGCGCTGCCACTGATAGCTCAGCGTGCTGAGGCCATCGGCGTCGGCAAGCGTCGCGGTGTCTGCGGTGAGAACCTGGCCTTCGGTTGCCGTGCCGGCGATGGCGACGCCGCCGGTCGGCGCATCGTCGACGTTGGCGATAGGGGCGGTGGCGGCGGACGTCACGCTCTCCGCCGTGCCGTTGCCGTCGGTGTAGGAGACGACGACCCTGATCCTGGTGCCGACGTCGGCATCGCCCAGGGCGTAGGTCGACTGGTTGCCGCCCACATCGGCGAAGCCGGCGCCGGTATCGCGCTGCCAGCGATAGCTCAGCGCGCCGAGGCCGTCGGCGTCGGCGAGCGTGGCGGTGTCTGCGGTGAGGACCTGGCCTTCGGCTGCCGTGCCGGTGATGGCGACGCCGCCGGTCGGCGCATCGTCGACGTTGGCGATAGGGGCGGTGACGGCGGAGGTGACGCTCTCCGCCGTGCCCTGGCCGTCGGTGTAGGAGACGACGACCCTGATCCTGGCGCCGACGTCGGCATCGTCGAGGGTATAGGTCGACTGATTGCCGCCGACATCGACGAAGCCGGAACCCGCATCGCGCTGCCACCGATAGCTCAGCGTGCCGAGGCCATCGGCGTCGGCGAGCGTGGCGGTGTCTGCTGTGAGGACCTGGCCTTCGGTCGCCGTGCCGGTGATGCCGACGCCGCCGGTCGGCGCATCGTCGACGTTGGCGATAGGGGCGGTGACGGCGGAGGTGACGCTCTCGGCCGTGCCCTCGCCGTCGATATAGGAGACGACGACCCTGATCCTGGCGCCGACATCGGCATCGCCCAGGATATAGGTCGACTGATTGCCGCCCACATCGGCGAAGCCGGCGCCGGTATCGCGCTGCCAGCGATAGCTCAGCGCGCCGAGGCCGTCGGCGTCGGCGAGCGTGGCGGTGTCTGCGGTGAGGACCTGGCCTTCGGTTGCGGTGCCGGCGATGCCGACGCCGCCGGTCGGGGCATCGTCGACGTTGGCGATGGGAGCGGTGGCGGCGGAAGTGACGCTCTCCGCCGTGCCGTTACCGTCGGTGTAGGAAACAATGACCCTGATTGTGGCGCCGACGTCGGCGTCGCCGAGGGCGTAGGTCGCCTGGTTGCCGCCGACATCGACGAAGCCGGCGCCCGCGTCGCGCTGCCACTGATAGCTCAGCGTGCCGAGGCCATCGGCGTCTGCGAGGGTCGCGGTGTCAGCGGTGAGGACCTGGCCTTCGGTTGCGGTGCCGGCGATGGCGACGCCGCCGGTCGGGGCATCGTCGACGTTGGCGATGGGAGCGGTGGCGGCGGAGGTGACGCTCTCCGCCGTGCCGTTACCGTCGGTGTAGGAAACAATGACCCTGATTGTGGCGCCGACGTCGGCGTCGCCGAGGGCGTAGGTCGCCTGGTTGCCGCCGACATCGACGAAGCCGGCGCCCGCATCGCGCTGCCAGTGATAGCTCAGCGTGCCGAGGCCGTCGGCATCGGCCAGTGTGGCGGTGTCAGCGGTGAGGACCTGGCCTTCGGTTGCGGTGCCGGCGATGGCGACGCCGCCGGTCGGGGCATCGTCGACGTTGGCGATGGGAGCGGTGGCGGCGGAAGTGACGCTCTCCGCCGTGCCGTTACTGTCGGTGTAGGAGACGACGACCCTGATTGTGGCGCCGACATCGGCATCGCCGAGGGTATAGGTCGGCTGATTGCCGCCCACATCGACGAATCCGGCGCCCGCATCCCGCTGCCACTGATAGCTCAGCGTGCCGAGGCCATCGGCGTCTGCGAGGGTCGCGGTGTCAGCGGTGAGGACCTGGCCTTCGGTCGCCGTGCCGGTGATGCCGACGCCGCCGGTCGGTGCATCGTCGACGTTGGCGATAGGGGCGGTGGCGGCGGACGTCACGCTCTCCGCCGTGCCGTTGCCGTCGGTGTAGGAGACGACGACCCTGATCCTGGTGCCGACGTCGGCATCGCCGAGGGTATAGGTCGGCTGATTGCCGCCCACATCGACGAATCCGGCGCCCGCATCCCGCTGCCAGCGATAGTTCAGCGTGCCGAGGCCGTCGGCGTCGGCGAGCGTGGCGGTGTCGGCGGTGAGGACCTGGTCTTCCGTTGCAGAGCCGGTGACGGCGACGCCGCCGGTCGGAAGGTCCTGACCGACCTCCGCCGCCGCAAAGGTTCCGTCGGCGAACTGGAAATTCTCGAAGTTGGTGAGCGTGTCGGTGCCGTGGGGCCCCGTGACCGTGTAGGTCGCCCCCGAGACATCGACCACGTAGTCGGCGCGATTGCCGGAGTAGACCGCCGTGTCCACGCCGTCGCCGGCGTCCATGGCGTCGCTGCCGGCCGACCCGGCGATGGTGTCTCCCCAGGCGCTGCCGGTGACGGTGAAGTCTTCGCTCTGGGCGCTCAGGTCGATCTTGACGCCGGCGCTCGCGGCGGCGGCCGAAATCACCTCGACGTTGACGATCCGAGCATTGTCGGCGCTGTTGAGGTCGCTCGATGTAGCCAGCAGTACGATCCGGTCGCCCGTGCCGGCGCCGCCATCGACGTTGTCGCTGCCGACAAAGCCGTGGACGGTATCGTCTCCCGCGCCTGCAACGATCGTGTCCGCGGCAGCCGTGGCGGCAATGCTGTCGCCGAAGCCGCTGCCGGTGATGGTGAAGCCTTCGGTCTGTGCGCCGAGATCGATGACGACGCCCGCTGCCGCGGTGGCAGCCGACACCGCTTCGATGGTGGTAATCCGCCCGTTGGTGGCGCTGTTCAGGTCCGCCGACGTCGCTGTGAGCACGATCGTGTCGGTGCCCGCCCCGCCATCGACATCGTCGGCACCGACAAAGCCGTTGATCGTGTCGTTCCCGCCGCCGGCATTGATCGTGTCGCCCGCGGACCCGCCGGAGATGATGTCGACACCGCCGCTGCCCGTGATGGTGAAAGCTTCGGTCTGGCCGGAAAGGCCGATGGTGGCGGCGCCGGACAAGGCAAAGGCCTCGACGCCCTGAATGGCGGCGTCGGTCGAGCCGAGAGTGTTCAGCTCGGCCGAGGTCGTGGTGAGCGTGACCGTGTCGCCTGTGCCGGCACCCAGGTCGATGGTTCCAGCGCCGATGAGCATGGCGTCGAGCTGCGCGCCGGTGAGCGTCACCGTATCCGTGCCGGTCGAGCCGACGAGATTGCCGGTAGCGACATTGCTGATCGCAGGCAGCGAGGAAGCCGAGATGTTTCCGCTCGCGACCGTATTGAGCGTATTGGTGCCGCCAGCGAGATCGACGGTGGTGAAGCCGGCGAGCTGCGTGGCCGTGAGCCTGATCGAGTCGTCGCCGCTGCTGCCATTGAAGATTTCGACACCGCTGATCGCCGCGTCCGTGGCAAAGTCGAGCGTGGCGGCGCTGGTCAGGCGAATGGTGTCGGTATCGGCGCCGCCGGTAATGGACTCGAATCCGGAGACGGTATTGTCCAGGTCTCCACCGGCCATGTAGAAGGTGTCGTTGCCGGCACCACCGTCCAACGAGTCGAGCCCTTTGCCGCCAGTGAATACGTCGTTGCCGCCGCCCAGCCTGACGATGTCATGGTACTCGGTGCCGAGGAAAGTGTCGTTGCCGCCGAAATTGGTTCCGAGCACGCTGATGCGATTGCTGCCGGCCACCGCCGAGCCGTCGACCTTCACGTCGTTGGTGAGTGCGACACTCGAGGAGATTCCGACGGTGCCGAAACCTCCACCGCCCTCTTGGGCGGTGGACACGAAATCGGTCGTGAGAACGAAATTCCACCCCGCAGCGTTCTGATTGAGCTCGATCGCTTCGACGCTGGTGATGTCGTAGCTCGAGAAATCGTACGTGCCAGCCTGATTGAGTTGCAACTCATCGCCCGTGCCGTCGCCGCCATCGATCACATCTCCGGCGAAATCGGCAAGAGACCCGACAATGAAGTTGTCATCGCCGCTCCCGCCCGACATGACATCGGCGCCCGCGCCGCCGGTGATGATGTCGAGGCCGGCTCCTCCGGTGATGGTATCGGCACCCCCACCGCCGTTGATCGTATCGTTGCCATTGCCGCCATCGATGATGTCGTTGCCGGAACCGCCGGTCAGCGTGTCGCCGGAATTCGCGGCGCCGACGGCGTTGGTGCCCAGGATGGTGAAGCCTTCGGTCTGATTGCCGAGATTGATGATCAGCGGACTGCCCGCGCCGGCACCCGACACCGTCTCGATGTCGACGATCTGCGCGTCGGTGGCGCCGTTCAGCCCGGAAGAGGTCCCTGTGAGCGCAATGACGTCGCTGCCCGCCCTGCCATCGATCGTGTCGGCTCCGCTGAATCCGTTGAACGTGTCCGCGCCGGCGCCGCCGGTGATGATGTCGGCTCCGGCAAGGTTGGCGCCATTGACGACGATGCGGTTGGAGACCGTCAGCCCCGAGGCGTCGATCGTCACCGGCTGTGCGATCGAGATGTCGGCACTGAAGCGCAGATCGCCTGTCGCGCCGTCGCCATTCTCGTCGGCGGTCGAAGCCAGCGCATCGCCGACGGCGATGTTGAAGCCCGCCGAGTTCTCGCTGAGGACGATGGAGTCGATATTCGCAATGTCGAAGGCGGCGAGATTGTAGGTGCCGGCGTCGTCGAGCTGAAGCGTGTCGATGGTTCCCGCCTCGGCCGTGCCGTCGATGGTCTCACCGGCGGCGAGATGGCCAATCGCACCGACGACGAAGGTGTCGGCGCCGAGACCTCCGGTGAGGGTGTCGACACCGGCCTGGCCCGTGATCGAGTCGTTGCCGGCGCCGCCGTCGATCGCATCGGCGCCGCTCTGGCCGTTGATGCTGTCGGCCTGGCTGCTGCCGGTGAGCGTGTCGCCACCGCCGGTGCCGGAAATCGAGATGGTGTCGGTCCCACTCGTCCAACCGACGAAGGTCCAACCCGCGGCCGAGAAGGTCGATGAGTTGTTGACGACGATCGCCTGGTTGCCGGTGTTGCCGGTGATCGTCGCCGAGTTGGCGATCAGCCCGCTGCCGAACTGTGCGGCGTTGAAAGTTGCCGTCGCCGTGCCCGACGTTGCGGCAAAGGTGATGCCCTCGTAGCTGTGGAACCCATGCGTGGCGTCGGTCCCCGCCACGCTGAGATCGATGCTGGTGCCGGACCCGGCGACGCCGACGACGATGGTGTCGGTGCCGGCATCACCGTCGAAGAAGTCGGTGGCGTCGACCTGGAGTGTGGCGGTGACCCTCACCGTGTCGTCGCCAGTGGTCTGCGTCACCGAATCGGTGCCGATGGTCGCGTCGTAACTGGCCATCAGCCCGGCGTAGGCGGCGATGCCGCGCGTGCTGAGCGGCGGCAGGGCCGGCTCATCGAGCTTCCACGCTGCCCCCCGCGCCTCAGACCCGATCAAGCCCGATGCGGCGACGACGCGGGCGCCGGTTGCGTCCGCCAGGGCTTCGATGAAGGACCGGCCACGCGAGCCGGCACCGGTCTCGCAGCACCACAGCAGCAACGCCGCCTCCGGGGAGAGCGCGCTGGCGATTCTCGACAGGTCGGCGGCGTGGCCGTCGACCGCGGCGCGCGTGAAAGTGCCGGACCCGAACTGCAGCTCTCCCGGTGCGCCATGAGCGACGACATGAATGGCGTCGAATTTCCCACGACCATCGAGGGACCTTGCGATCTGCTGGATCGCGTCGGACACCGGCGAAAGCAGGACGGTTTCAATGCCGGGGCGAAGCCCTGAGAGAAACGTCTCGAGCTCAGAGATCGTCGGGTCGATGAAGAGGATTTCGCGAACCATGACTCAAACTCCCGGATGCCATCCGTCGATGGTGGGAGAATGGGTTTGGCGCGTTGCCCCGAGACTGCGCGGGGCCGCCGAATTGTTGCGTACGTTTCGTCCAAGGTGGGGGCAGCCCCGGTGGCAGCCGGAAATCGCGCACCGGCCGCGGTCTGACGTAGCGAGTGGGCCGCCACCCCGGAGGGCAGCGGCGCGGCGTAGTGCGGCCCCCCTCGACGACGGTGACTTGGTCGGAAGTTCCCAGAGCGTCAGATATCCGTGCGCACGCTGTTCGCGCGCATGGAAGCGCGCCGAAAGGCGAGCAGGTCGTGCCCGGAAGAAGAGCGGTGCGCGCTACTCGTCGGCGCGCGACTCTCTGATCCGGCGCGTGCCCTGGAACACGGGCTTCAGCGGGTCCATGACGAAGCGGATGCGCGGCAGGTCGGTGTCCACGGTGCTGCAGGTGCCGACGATCGGATCGGCCAGTCGGATGTCCGGCGCGTTCCACGCCGCCGCATCGAACGCCGAGACGTGCGGCTTGCCGCGCTCGGCCTTATAGAAGGTGTATTTCGGATCGACCTGAATCAGCATCGGCTGGGTCTGGCCATCGAGCGGCGCGTTGGCCGCGGTCACCCAGTTGATGTACTGCACGTCGCTGCCGGCCACTGGCTGCGGATCAACCAGCGCGCAGTCGAGGATGGTCCTGCCGCCGCGGGTCACGCTTCCCATGACCCGGTCGTGGCGACGAAGGTACTTCACCTCGCCGGTCTCGACCGGGAAGCCCCAGCGGGTGCGCAGCTCCCGGGTAGCGCCGTCGCTGTTGGTCACCGCGCCAAGCAGGAAGCCGCGCGGGTGGGCGCCGGCACGGCTGCCGAGCCGCAGCACGGCAAGGTTGAACGGGCCGACCGGGCTTTCGGAATATTTCGTCACCGCCAGAATCACGTAGGACGGCAGCGCAGGATGCATCGCCTTGGGCAACAGGCCGTCGGTCGAGCTGCGCGGCACCTCGATCAAGAGCTGCAGAATCTCCGCCTTGGGCAGCGTCCATGCCTCGGTGTCGAGGTTGGGCAGCGTCGGCAGCCGGGGCGCGACGGTGGTCAGGTCGAGCGTTCCATAAAGCGGCATGTCACTCTCCCGCCGCGGCGGCGATGTTGGCCGGCTTGCCGGCGAACACCGGCATCACTTCCTTGGCGAACAGGCGCAGGCTCGCCATCACCTGGTCCTGCGGCACCACCTCGTTGGCGTTGAGGATGAAGTTGATGCAGTCGACGCCGAGCGACTCCCACCGCTTGACGGCGCGGATGATGCGCGCCGGATCGCCATAGGCCATGCCCTCGGTCTGCTGCTCGTTGGCGTCGGGGCCGGTGGCGGCGCGACGCAGCGCCGGCAGCAGGCCGAGCGACTGGTAGGATGGCGAGGAGTAGACCTCGCGGGTCGAGATCAGCTGCGTCGCAAGGTAGTTGAAGGTGTTGCCGAGCCGCTTGCCCATCTCGACGCCGGTCTTCTCGTCCTCGTGGCAGAACAGGAAGTTTGTCGTCGCCACCTGCTCGTTGACGAAGGCGCCGACCGGCTCGCAGAGCTGGATGCGCCGGCGATACTCCTTGATCTTCTTCTCCTGCTCGTCGAAGCCCGCAAAGGAAAGGCCGAGGCTGCCCAGCCCGCGGTCGGCGGCATCGATCTCGGTGCCGGGGCTGGTGACGGCGACCCACATCGGCGGATGCGGCTTCTGGTAGGGCTTGGGCAGGATGGTGCGTTCCGGCATCGACCAGAACTCGCCCTGGTAGGAGAACGTTTCCTGCGTCCACATCTTCGGCAGGCAGCGCACGAACTCGTCCCAGCTCTTCTTGGTGGTGTCGGGATTGGCGCGGAAGCCGCCGAGCTCGGTCCACGTCGCCGAGCGCCCCGTGCCGACATGCAGGCGTCCGCCCGACAGGATGTCGAGCGTCGCCGTCCTCTCGGCGATCTTGATCGGATGGTTGAACTCGGGCACGCACACCACGATGCCGTGGCCGACCTGGATACGCTTGGTGACCATGGCGCAGGCGGTGAGAAACAGCTCGGGCGCCGAGCAGTGCGAGTATTCCTCGAGGAAATGGTGCTCGACTGCCCAGACATGGTCGAAGCCCAGCTCGTCGGCCAGCTTCACCTGCTCGAGGCAGTTGTTGTAGACCGTGTACTCCTTCTCGGGCGTCCACGGCCGCGGGATCGAGATCTCGTAGAACAGGCCAAATTTCATCGCGCCCTCCCGCAGAGTTGCAAAACGCTAGGCTTGCCCGTCGGGCTATGCAACAGCACCATGCGGCGCCAAGGGCGGCGAGCTTCGGAGGGCGAAATCGAGATGCAGCGACTGGCGGGCAAGGTGGCGATCGTCACCGGCGGGGCAAGCGGCATGGGCCGCGCCACCGTCATGCGCTTCCTCGGCGATGGCGCGAAGGTTGTCGTTGCCGACCTCAACGAGGCTAACGGCGCCGAGACGCTGGCTGCCGCCAGGGCCGGCGGATACGGCGACAGCGTTGCCTTCGTGCGCTGTGACGTCGCGAGCGAGCCCGACATGATCGCCACCGTCGCCGAGGCCGAGCGGCGCTTCGGCCGGCTCGACATCGCCTATCTCAACGCCGGCGTCGGCGGCGCCTTCGGGCCGATCGCCGAGACCAGCGTCGAGGATTGGGACTACACCTTCGCCGTGCTGACCCGCTCGGTGTTCCTCGGCATGAAGCACGCCTCGCAGGCGATGAAGAGGCACGGCAATGGCGGCGTCATCCTGGTCACCGCCTCGATCGCCGGCATGGTGGGCGGCGGCGGCAGCCACGCCTATTCGGCGGCCAAGGCAGCTGTCATCAGCCTGACCGAGAATGTCGCGGCCGAGCTCGGGCCACACCGCATCCGCGTGGTCGGCATCGCGCCCGGCGTGATCTCGACGCCGCTGCTGCATCGCGGCCGGCCCGACAGGTACGAGAAGCAGTTCGGGCATCAGCCTTGGCCCGATCGCGGCGAGCCCGACGTCATCGCCGACGTCGCGGCCTTCCTGTGCTCCGACGATGCCCGTTTCATCACAGGCGAGACCATCAAGGTAGATGGCGGCCTGCTGGCGCAGGGTATCGCCCTGTGGGGCGACAGCCGCGACAATCCCTTCCTGCGGACCGCCGGCGTCAACCGCGGCACGACCGGCGAGGCCATGGTCGTGCGCAACCTGAAGGACGAAAGATCATGAGCGAAGCCGAACGTCTCCACCGTCACCTGGTCGGCCAGCAGGGCTCGCGGCGTTCGTTGAACACGCCGGCGCTGGTGCTCGATCTCGAGATGCTCGACCGCAACATCGCCGAGATGGCGGCGTTCGCCTCGGCGCACAACGTCAAGCTCCGTCCGCACTCCAAGACCCACAAGTCGGCCGACATCGCCCGGCGCCAGATCGAGGCCGGCGCGCTCGGCGTGTGTTGCGCCAAGCTGGGCGAGGCAGAGGCGCTGGGCGAGGCCGGCATCCAGCAGCTCCACATCACCTCGCCGGTGGTGACCCCGCAGGCGATCGCGCGCCTGATCGAGCTCAACGGCCAGGTCAGCGACCTCATGGTGGTGGTCGACCATCCGGCCAACGTCGAGGCGCTGGATGCCGCCGCGGGCAAGGCCGGCAAGAAGCTGACCGTGGTCGTCGACATCGATCCCGGAATCCATCGCACCGGAGTCGCCACGCCCGACGGCGTGGTCGAGCTGGCGCGCAAGGTCGTGGGATCGAGGTCGCTGACATACGCCGGCGTGCAGTTCTATTGCGGTCGTCACCAGCACATCATCAGCTTCGCCGAGCGCAAGGCGGAGATCGAGGAACGCACCGAGTATCTCAAGGGCATCCTGGGCAAGCTCGAGGCGGCCGGCCTGAAGCCCGGCATCGTCACCGGCTCGGGCACCGGCACGCACTTCATCGACGCCAAGCTCGGCGTCTTCACCGAGCTGCAGGTCGGCTCCTACGTGTTCATGGACCACGACTACAACGTCTGCGACCTGCGCGGCCTCGACAAGCCGACCTTCGAGCAGGCCCTGCAGATCGACGCCCGCGTGGTCAGCGCCAATCACGCCGGCCTGGTCACGGTCGACGCCGGCCTGAAGGCGATGGCGACCGAGAAGGGGCCGCCGCCGATCCTCAAGGGCGCCGTCGAAGGCTCGACGACCCGCTTCATGGGCGACGAGCACCTCGCGGTCATCGCCCCCGAAGGCCAGGCGTCACCCGGGCACGGCGAGCAGGTGATCCTGACCCCGCCGCATTGCGATCCGACGGTCAACATGTACGAGAGCTATCACGTGGTGAAGGGCGACACGCTGGTCGACATCTGGCCGGTCACGGCGCGGGGGCGCTCTCGTTGAGTGCCTTGCAATGGACTATGCGTAGCAATTGACTTGTTCGATCGCAGCCCGGCAGCAAACTGATCGGAGATATCCTTCGGCAGAACTCAGGAGACAATTTTCAAGATTTCTGCTCGGACGGCGTTGCCTTCAGATGCGCCGATGCCGCCGATGCGAGAAGCCTGAGAGGACTCGATCGTGGCGATTTTGGTCGGTCGAACAATGGAAGGGATGGAAAGACCCGCCCGCCCCGGATCCGACAGGGCGACATCACCCGGCCAAAGACGATTTTCGGCTGCCGTGATCATGACAACCCAAAGCAGACCTGTTTGTCGCTCGTAGGATGTCGAGGAGACAACGAGGGCGGGCCGCCTCTGTCGGATCGGTCGATCGGTGTAAGGGAAGGGTACCGATACGACGTCGAAGCGTTCAAAGGTCGGCATAGCCCTTCTTGTCCGCTTCTGAGGCCCACTCGGAAAAGCAGGCGAACGGATCGTCTCCTTCCGATGGCGCGCGGACGACGCGAACATCCGCACCATCAATGACGAAGGCAAGCGTGTCGCCTGGCTTCAGGCCGAGCGCTTCGCGAGCCTCTTTGGGGAGGACGACTTGGGCTTTGGCCCCCAAACGGACCTTGCGTACAGAAACGGGCACGAAATGCTCCTGCCTTTTCAGGTAAGAAAGTATGAATTCCTACCACGCACCGCAAGCCTTGAGCACAAAATCACGTTTCGACAGTGGGCGTGGGACCAACCAGAATACGCTTGGCGCGGGCCAATCTGTCGGGCAGTTGCCACTGCCGAAAGGTAGCCGCACTGCGGTCAGAATGCCGCTCTGTCGTCAATTTCCTGCCGAACGGTCGCTCTTGTTGTCGCGTAGCACCTGCAGACATTGACGTATCCGGCGGCTTTGCTACCGTAGGTTCTGTCATTTCCTGTAGCGTTGGGTGAACGCTACCGCTGCGGGCGTCGGGCTGGGATCCGACGCGACGGACCGCAGCGCGTGTGGGTCCAAGTGGGTGGAATCATATGGCTGGGTTTGACCCTGGCGCAGCGGCTTTCGCCATGTCGCGGGCCGGAGACGACCTCGACTCGGGGATCGTCGCCGCCTCGATAACCGGGCGATTCTCCATGATCGCGCAGGCGGCCGGGCCGGCCGTTGCGGTCGTTCAGGGAGACGAGACCCTCACGTACGCCGCGCTCGACCAGCGCTCGAGCCAGCTCGCGCGCTTCCTGCTGCGGCAAGGAATCGGCCCGGGCAATGTGGTTGCCCTGAGCGCGGGCCGGTCGATCGGGTCGCTCGTTGCGCTGCTTGCCACCCTCAAGATCGGCGCAGCCTATGCTCCCCTGGATGCGACTGCGCCGTCCGAGTACCGCGACTGGGTCGTGCGCGACTGTGGCGCGCGGCTGCTGCTGACCGATCGCAGCGTGGCAGGCGATCAGCCCGTTCCGGCGATCGGAATCGACGCCGCCCTGGCCGCCGCCAAGTCCGAGCCGGCGTCCCCGCTCGACGACAGGTCGTCACCCGGCGACGTCGCCTACGTGATGTACACGTCGGGCTCGACCGGGCGACCCAAGGGCGTGCAGGTTCCGCATCGCGCCGTCGTCCGCTTGGTCGTCGACCAGGACTATGCCCGTTTCGCTGCCGACGAGGTTTTCCTCCATGCGGCGGCACTCTCGTTCGATGCCAGCACGTTCGAGATCTTCGGCGCACTCCTGAACGGGGCGCGGCTGGTCGTCGTCGATGGCGACCACGCCTCGCTCGACGGCATCGCGGCCGCGATCATGCGCCACCGCGTCACGACGGCGTGGTTCACGGCGGGCCTGTTCCATCTGCTCGTCGAGCAGAGGCTCGCGGCTCTGGCCGGCCTTCGCCGGATCCTGGCCGGTGGCGACGTCCTGTCGCCGTCGCACGTGTTGCGCGCCCAGGCGGCGTTGCCCGAATGCCATCTCGTCAACGGCTATGGCCCGACCGAGAACACGACCTTCACCTGCTGCTACCAGGTGCCGCGCGAAGGTTGGGGCGGCGGGCCGGTGCCGATCGGGACGCCGATCCGCGGCACCTATGTGCGTCTGCTCGACGCCGACATGAAGCCCGTGGCCGATGGCGCGACGGGCATGCTCTATGCCGGTGGCCACGGTCTCGCGTCCGGCTACCTCGGAGACGCGCGACACTCGGCGACGAGTTTCGTGACCGATCCACAACGGAGCGGCGCCATTCTCTATCGAACCGGCGATCTCGCCCGCCGCCGACCCGACGGCGCCTTCGATTTCCTTGGCCGCCGCGACCGGCAGGTCAAGATCGACGGCAAGCGCGTCGAGCCGGGCGAGATCGAGGATGCGCTTCGTCGCACCGGTGCCATTGCCAACGCCCTGGTTACGGTCGCTCGAGGCCCGGGCGGCGCTCCCGCTCTGACTGCCTATGTCAAGCCGCAGCCGGGGAACGGCGATCACGCTGCCCTGCAGTCCACGCTTCGCAGCAGGTTGCTGCAGAGCCTGCCGGCTCACATGCGGCCGTCGCAGATCGTCGTCGTCGAGGAATTCCCTCTCACGGCGAACGGCAAGGTCGATCTCGCCCGCTTGTCGACATCCGCGCCGATCCAGCCCGCCTCGGCGCCCGTGACGCGACGGGGCGCCGAGAGCCTCCTGAGCGAGATCATCGCGCGCGTGCTCGGCGTGGCTGCCCTCTCGCCCGACACCAATTTCTTCGATCTCGGCGCCACGTCGCTCAAGCTGATGGAGGCGCATGCCGCAATCGAGCGGGAATGGCCCGGAGTCGGCATCGTCGAGCTCTTCCGTCATCCGACGATCCGCGATCTGGCGCGGACGATCGAGGGGCGGAGCGCGCCGGTCGATCCGGCGCCACAGCGTCGCGGGCAACAGCAGGCCGAGGCGCTGCGGCGGCTGCAGCGGGGCCGGGCGGCCCGATGATCCCGGACAACGCGATCGCCGTCATCGGCCTCGCCGGCAGGTTCCCCGGCGCGCGCGATGTCGGTCAGTACTGGCGAAACATCCGCGCCGGCGTGACCTCGGTTCGGCATTTTTCGGAATCGGAGCTCGAGGACGCTTTCTCTGACGAGCTCCGGCGCGATCCCGGCTTCGTGCGGGCGCGCCCGATCCTGGACGATGTCGACCTGTTCGACGCGACATTCTTCGGCATGTTGCCGCGCGAGGCGGCGCTCACCGATCCCCAGCACCGCCTGATGCTCGAGTGCGCCTGGGTCGCGCTCGAGGATGCGGGCTACGACCCGGCGCGATACCCTGGCGCGATCGGCGTCTTCGCCGGCTGCAGCCTGAACACCTACCTGCTCACTCACGTCCTGGCCGAGCGCCTGGACCCGGACAGGTTTGCCAGCGACTACCAGGTCGGGTCCTACGATGCGCTGCTTGGCGCGTTGTCGGATACGCTGGCGACCCGCATCGCCTACAAGCTCGGCCTGCGCGGGCCGGCCATGACCGTCCAAAGCGCCTGCTCGACCTCGCTGCTCGCGATCGCCCAGGCGTGCCAGAGCCTGCTGCTGCATCAATCGGACATGGCGCTGGCCGGCGGTGTCTCCATCACTTTCCCGCAAAAGCGCGGCTATCGTCACCAGGAAGGCGGCATGGTCTCGCCGGACGGCCTGTGCCGGCCGTTCGATGCCGCAGCCGCCGGCACGATCTTCGGCGACGGCGCGGCGATGGTGCTGCTGAAGCGCCTCGCCGATGCCGTTGCGGACGGCGATCACATCTATGCCGTCATCCGCGGCAGCGCGGTCAACAACGACGGCAGCGACAAGGTCGGCTTCACCGCGCCGAGCGTGCGGGGGCAGGCCGACGTCATTGCGGCAGCGCTCGCGGTGTCGGATGTCGAGGCGGAGTCGATCGGCTACGTCGAATGCCACGGCACGGCGACGCCGCTCGGCGATCCGATCGAGCTCGCCGGCCTCGTGCAGGGCTTCGGGTCGCAACGCACCGGTCAGCCATATTGTGCGCTTGGTTCGGTCAAGGCGAATGTCGGTCATCTCGATGTCGCCTCGGGTGTTGCCGGCCTGATCAAGGCCGTGCTCGCGCTTCATCACCGCGAGATCCCGCCGCTGACCAACTTCCACACGCCCAACCCGCACATCGATCTGGCCGGAAGCCCGTTTTACTTTCCGACCACGCTGCAGCCATGGCCTGAAGGCCGCGCGCCACGGCGTGCCGGCGTGAGCTCGTTCGGCGTCGGCGGCACGAACGTGCACGTCGTGCTCGAGGAAGCGCCGCCCGTGCCGCCCGCGCCGGCAGGGGCGCGCCAGAATCATATCCTGCCGCTGTCGGCCAGGACCGATCCAGCCCTCGCGGCGGCGGCCGCGGCGCTCGCCGATCATCTGGCAGCCAACGCCAAGACGGCCCTCGCCGACGCGGCGCTCACCTTGCAGACGGGCCGGCGTGCCTTCGAGCGCCGGGCCGCGGTCGCCTGCGCCACGCGCGAGCAGGCGATCGAGGCGTTGCGTGCGCTGTCGAATCGGGAGGCGCCGGCTGGCCAGATCGGGCAGGTCCCGCTCGTCTTCCTGTTTCCCGGCCAGGGCGCACAGCAGGCGGGCATGGCGTGCACGCTCTATCGGGAGCACGCCTCCTTCCGGCAGATGATCGACGAGGGTCTCGACATCGCGGTGCCGATCGTCGGCGCCGGGCTGCGCGCGCAGCTGCTCGATCCCGCGGCAACCGGCGGCGAGGCGACCTTGCTGGCCCAGCCCGCCCTGTTCATCTTCGAATACGCCCTGGCGCGGCATTGGATGTCGGCCGGGATCGTGCCCGATGCGATGGCGGGTCACAGCGTCGGCGAGTTCGTGGCCGCCTGTCTCGCCGGCGTCTTCACCTTCGCGGAGGGTTGCCGGCTCGTCGCCACCCGCGCGCGCATCATGCAGGACATGCCGGCGGGCGCGATGCTCGCGGTCCGCCTGCCCGAATCGGAGTTGGCAGCCGAGCTGGGCGACGCGCTCGACATGGCCGCCATCAACGCTCCGTCGCTGTGTGTCGCCTCGGGGCCGCACCAGGCGATCGAGGCTCTGGCCGGGCGGCTGACGGCACGCGGGGTGGCGTGCCGCCGTCTCGCCGTCTCGCACGCCTTTCATTCGCGTGCCGTCGATCCGGTAGTGGCACGGCTCGAGGAAGCGATCGGCGCTGTTCCGCTTGCCGCGCCCGAAGTTCCCTTCGCCTCCAGCGTGACCGGAAGCTGGGCCGGCGCGGGCGTGACCGATCCGGCCTACTGGGCGCGGCACGGCCGCGCGCCGGTGCGCTTCGCCGATGCTCTCTCGACGGTCGTCGGGGATCGTCAGGCATTTCTGCTCGAGGTCGGCCCAGGCGGGACGCTGGCGGCCCTGGCGCCACAGATCGTCGATCGGCGCCGCCTGCGCGGTGTCTCGACGAGCCTCGGACCCTCGGGTGACCTCTCGCAATCGCTGGTGAGCCTGTGGAGCGCGGGATACACGCCGGAATGGTCGATCGTTGCGCCGGGGCAAGGCCGGCGCATAGCGCTGCCGACCTATCCCTTCCAACGCACGCGCTGCTGGATCGAGCGCAACAGGAGCGATGCGACGCCTGCGCTGTCGCCGCTGCCGTCCGTGCAGCCTCGGACTTCCGTGTCGGCCCCCCTGGAAAGCATCATGACATCTCATCCGTCGCCTGCGGTATCGCGGATCGCCGTGCTGCAGAGCCAGATCGTGGAGACGCTCGAGCATTTGTCTGGCGCTTCCGGCATCGATCCCCGGGCGAGCTTCGTCGAGCTCGGCTTCGATTCGCTGCTGCTCGGCCAGGCCGCACGCGCGGTCGAGAGGAAGTTCCAGGTCAAGATCACGTTCCGGCAGCTGCTGCAGGATCTGCCATCGCCGGCGCGCCTGGCCGCGCATCTCGACTCGATCCTGCCGCCGCGAGAGACCCCGCCGGCGCCAGCACAATCCTCGCCCGTGGCGGCTGCTGCCGGTGGTCCCACGATCAGCGGCGGGACGGTCGGCGATACGGCGACTGGCGCTCCGTCGGGCGACGCGCTCGCCGCCCTCGTCCAGGCACAGATCGCGGCAATGAATGCGTTGTTTGCCGAGCAGTTGCGGGCCTTTCATGCCCAGGCGGGAACCAAAGCCGTCTCGCAGCCGGCCGTGGCCGCTGCGCCGCCTGTCCTTTCGGAACCGCCGAGTACAGAGGAGGAGGCGCGCGTGCGCCTGTACCGGCCTGCGGCCAGCGGGGAGCAGGGAACGCTGACCGAGAGGCAGCGTCGCTATGTCGACGAGCTGGTCCAGCGCTCGAATGCGCGCACGCCGAAGGCGAAGACGAGGACGCAGCAGGATCGGGCAGTGCTCGCCGACCCGCGCACGGTCGCGGGCTTCCGGCCGGAGTGGAAGGAGCTCGTCTATCCGGTGATCGCGGCGCGGTCGAAGGGAGCGAAGCTCTGGGATCTCGACGGCAACGAGTACATCGACCTCGTCAACGGCTACGGCCAGACGATGTTCGGCCATTCGTCGGATTTCGTGACGGCAGCCATCGCGGCTCAGCTCGAGGAAGGATTCCCGATCGGGCCGCAGAGCCAGCTCGCCGGAGAGGTGGCGGCGCTGGTGTCGAAGCTGACAGGCAACGAGCGGGTGACGTTCTGCAACACCGGGTCCGAGGCGGTGATGGCGGCCATGCGTGTGGCGCGCGCCGTCACCGGGCGCGAGCGCGTCGTCGTCTTCGCCAACGACTATCACGGCCAGTTCGACGAGGTGCTGGTCAAGGCCGGCGGCCGGGGCGCGGGTCGTGCCTTGCCGGTGGCGCCCGGCATCCCGCCCGAATCGGTCGCCAACATGACGGTGCTGCCGTACGGCGATGCGCGGAGCCTCGACTGGATCGAGGCCAATGGCGACGACATCGCCGCCGTCCTGGTGGAGCCGGTCCAGAGCCGCCATCCGCTGCTGCGGCCGCAGGGGTTCCTGCAGCGACTGCGGACCATCACCGAGACCAAGGGCACAGCCCTCGTGTTCGACGAGATCGTCACCGGCTTCCGGGTGCATCCCGGCGGCATGCAGGCGGTGTTCGGCGTGCGGGCCGATCTCGCGACCTACGGCAAGGTCGTGGGCGGCGGCATGCCGATCGGCATTCTTGCCGGCAAGGCCCGGTTCATGGATGCCCTGGATGGCGGCATGTGGCGTTACGGCGACGAGTCGGTGCCGGAGACCGCCCCTACCTTCTTTGCCGGCACCTTCGTGCGCCACCCCCTGGCGCTGGCCGCCGCCAAGGCCGTGCTCCTGCACATCGAGGCGGCGGGACCGGCGCTGCAGGAAGGGCTCGCGCGGCGCGTGGGCGGGCTGGTCGACAGGCTCAACGGCGATCTGGCGCGGCGCGGCCTCGCGACACGGATCGAAGGCTACTCGAGCTGGTTCTACGTGAGCTTCGCGGCCGAGGGTGCGCTGGCGTCCCTGTTCTGGTCGCACATGCGCCTGCTCGGCATTCACGTGCAGGAAGGCTACCCCTGCTTCCTCACGACCGCCCATTCCGACGCCGACATCGACGCCATCGCCAGTGCCTTCGGCACGGTGCTCGACGCGATGGAGGCCGGCGGTGTCCTGGCCGTCGACAGCGGCCGCGCCGCCCCGATGCCGCTGGCATCGCCGGTGGCGGAGGAGGAGTCGGCGCCGCTCACTGAGCCCCAGGTCGAGATCCTGGCCGCCGCGCAGCTCGGCGACGAGGCCTCGTGCGCCTTCAACGAGTCGGTCAGCATCGCGCTGGACGGCGCGCTCGACGTGGCGGCTCTTGGCGCCGCCATGAACGCCGTCGTCGCGCGCCATCAGGCGCTGCGCGGGCGCATCGACCGGGATGGCGAGCGGATGCGGTTCGCGTCGTCGCTGGTGCTCGACGTGGCGCTGGCGGATGCTTCAGGTGAACGCGATCCCGAAGCGGCGTTGGCCGCGCTGGTGGCCGCCGATGCGCGCACGCCTTTCGATCTCGGGTCGGGGCCGCTGGTGCGTGCGCGGCTGGTGCGCCTGTCGGCCTCCCGCCATGTCCTCCTGTTCACCGCGCACCACATCGTGTGCGACGGCTGGTCGATGAATCTGGTCCTGAAGGACCTCGCGACCTGCTACCGGGGGGCGGGGGAGGCTGCAGCCTTGCCGCCGGCTCCGCTGTTCTCGCAGTACGCCGTGGCGTCGGCGGAGTCGTCGGGTACGCGAAAGGCGGACCTCGACTATTGGACCACGGTGTATCGCGAGCTTCCGGCGTTGCCGGACTTGCCGACGGACCGGCCGCGACCCGCTCTTCGCTCGTACAGTGGGGCGACCTGGTCGACCCAGTTCGATGCCGGCCTCCTCAGGTCCTTGCGCAAGACCGGTGCCGCCCACGGCACGACCCTGTTCGCCGTGCTGTTCACGGCGCTGCAGACCGTTGTCGGGAGACTGTCGGGCAGCGACGACATCGTCATCGGCGTGCCGGTGGCCGGCCAGTCCGTCGACGACGCGCCGGACCTGGTCGGACATTGCGTCAACCTGCTGCCGTTCCGGGCGCCCTTGGACCGGCAGGCGCCCTTCGCCCGGCATGTCGGCGTCGTGGCGGAGCGCCTGCTCGACGGCTTCGATCATGCGAGATGCACCTACGGCACCCTGGTGCGCACCCTGCCGATCGAGCGTGTCGCCAACCGCCTGCCGCTCACCGAGCTGCAGTTCAATCTCGAACGCCTGGGCGACGGTCTCGATTTCGGCGGGCTGCAGGCGACCGTCACGCCCAATCCCAAGGCCGCCGTCAATTTCGACCTGTTCGTCAACGTCATCGAGTCGGAGTCCGGGCTGCGCATCGATTGCGACTACAATACCGATCTGCTCGATGCGGCGACCATCGAAAGCTGGATGACGCACTATCGGACGCTCCTGGAAGGCCTCTGCGCGACGCCGGAGTGCACGCTGTCGGCTTTGCCGATGCTGTCCGCCGGGCAGGCGCACTTCGTCCTCGATGTCGTGAACGACACCGCCTCTGCCCATCCAAAGGAGAGCTGCATTCACCAGCTGTTCGCGGCGCGGACGGCGGCCTTCCCCGAAGCCGTGGCCTGCGTCGACGGCACAGGCGAGATGACCTATGCCGAGCTCGACCGCGACTCGACCCGCCTGGCGCAGGAGATCCTGGCCGCCAGCCCGGTGCGCAAGGGCAGGATTGCCGTGGCGACCGACCGCTCGCGCGCGCTTCTGGTGGCCTTGCTCGGGGTGATGAAGGCGGGCCACGCCTACGTGCCGCTCGATGTCCGCCAGCCGCGCGAGCGCCTCCGGCAGATCGCCGCCGCGGCCGGGATCGACGGTATCGTCTGCCAGGACGAACGGATGCCGGCGATCGTGGGCGCGGCGTTCGCGCTCCATCTCGATCGGCTCGACCCCGGCCGTGCCCCCGTGACGGCACTTCCCGCGCTTCCCGTCGTGGCGGCGGGCGATTCCGCCTACGTGCTGTTCACGTCCGGCTCGACGGGAGCACCCAAAGGCGTAGAGGTGAGCCACGGCGCCCTGACGAATGTCATCTGCTGTGTCGCCGAGATGTGCGCCCTTACGCCGGCCGACCGCGCCATTGCGTCGAGTGCCGTCACGTTCGATGTCGCTGCAACGGAACTCTACGCACCGCTGCTATCGGGCGGCCGCGTGATCATGGCCGACCGGGAACAGGTCGTGAGCGGCGTCGAGCTGGTGGCCCTTGCCGTCAGGCAGGGCGCCACCGTGATGCAGGCGACACCTTCCCTGTGGCGCATGCTGCTCGAGGCGGGCTTTCGCTCGCATCCCGGGCTGAAGATGATCACGGCCGGCGAGGCCCTGCCGCGCGACCTCGCCGACCGGCTGCTTTCGGGCGGCGGTCGGCTGTGGAATCTTTATGGACCGACAGAGACCGCTGTCTATTCCAGCGGCGGCGAGGTGCGCGCCGGCGAGGGGAGGGTCACCATCGGCCGGCCGCTGGCCAATACACGGCTCTACGTGCTGGACGATCGCGATGTCGTCGTTCCTCCCGGGGTCGTCGGCAACCTGCTGATCGGCGGCGACGGCCTGGCCAAGGGCTATGTCGGGCGCGACGACCTGACGGCGCGGGCGTTCCCGGAGATTGCAATCGCCGGCCGTGCGCCCCAGCGCCTCTATCGTACCGGCGACCTGGCGCGCCTGCTGCCGTCCGGCGAGCTCGAGCTGCTCGGCCGTGTCGACCGCCAGGTGAAGCTGCGCGGCTTCCGGATCGAGCTGGAGGAGATCGAGACGGTGCTGCGAGGGGCGCCGGGCGTGCGCGACTGCGCGGCGCTGCTGCGCGACGACGTCGCGAGCGATCCGTCGCTCGTCGCCTACGTCGTCGCGGACGGCGGCGCGAGGCCTGCCGAGTTGACGGCCTACCTGGCGGGGCGGCTGCCCGACTACATGGTGCCGTCGCACTGGGTCGAGGTCGCGGCCCTGCCCCTGACGGCGAGCGGCAAGCTCGATCGGAATGCGTTGCCGCCGCCGGCGCGCCCGGCGACGGACGCGTCCGAGCCGACGGAGGCGCGGCCGCGAACCGCTTTGGAGACCGCCATCGCGGACGTGTGGGCGAGCGTGATCGGCCGCGAGAGCGTCGAGACCGACGCGCCGCTGTTCTCGCTGGGTGCGGATTCCCTGCAAGTCTATCGCATCGCCGCGCGGCTCGGCCAGCACGGCATTGCCGTCAACGCCCGCGTGCTGATGGGCAATCCCACGGTGGCAAGCCTCGCAAGGTCGATCCAGGGCGGCACGCCGGCGTCGCCGGGCGACGCGGGTCCCTCGCTCGCCGATTTCCGGCATCGAGCCCGGCGCGGCAGGGCGAAGCCATGAAGGCCGGCGAAACCAACGATCGCATGGCATCGCCGGAAACCCGGGTTCCCGACGGGTTTCCCTGCACCGTGCTGCAGGAGCACCTGTGGGCCAGGCACAAGCTGAAGGGGCCGCTTGGCCTGAACGTCGCGATGCGTTGGGCCGTGAACGGCGAGCTCTCGCACGGGGCCGCGGCGGGCGCGCTGCAGTTCCTGATGCAGCGGCACGAGATCCTGCGGACCAGCTTCCGCGAGGTGGATGGCAAGCTCGAGCAGGTCGTATGGCCGGCCTGCGCAATCAAGCTTCTCGACGTCGACCTCTCTTTCCTGCCGCCGGCCGAGCGCGCAGCGCGCGCCGAGCAAATGGCGCGGGCGGAAGCGCTCGACGCCATGGACCCGCTGCAGGCACCGCTGATGCGGGCGATGCTGCTACGATTCGGCCAGGGACGGGGCGAGCTGCTGCTCACTCTGCATGCCATGGTGGCGGACGGCTGGTCGACGGGCCTGCTGCTCGGCGAGTTCCAGGCCGCCGCACGGGCGTTCGACGCCGGCACGCCGCCGGAGGCATCCGAGCCGGAGCTGCAGTTCGTCGACTACGCGCTGTGGCAACAGGAGCTGTTGGCGAGCAGCGCCCTCGACGAGTCGCGCGCTTTCTGGCTGCGGCAACTGGCCGGCGCTGTCGGGACGCGGGTCGCGCCCGACCGGCGGCCTCCGTCGCCCGACGGCGAGCGGAGCTCCATTGCATCCATCCTGCTGCCGGCCGCCGTGACCGAGGCGATCGATACCTTCGGGCGCCAGCTGGGCGCGACGCGATTCGCTCTCGCCGCCGCCAGCCTCGCGCTGATGCTGCATCGCGTGACCGGCGAGGCCGAGATCGTGATCGGATCGCAGGTCGCAAACCGCGAGGAGCCCGCTGCCGAGGGCCTCGTCGGGCCGACCGTCAACTCGATCACGCTGCGCCTGCCGGTGGCAGCCGACGGAACTCTCCGGCAGTTCGCCGCCACCGCGACCGGCATCGTTCAGTCGGCACTGCTGCATCAGCGCCTGCCGTTCGAGATCGCGGAAGGCTTCGCCGTCGGCGAGGGCAGGCCGCTGCATGCCGTGAATCTCGTCGTGCACCGCTCCTATTCGGGCACCGCGGAAACCGACGGCGCATCGGCTGGCCGCTTCAGCCTGGTTTCCCTGCCGTCGTACCCGGCGGGTTCGCCCTGGGACCTGAACTTCTATCTCATCGGACGCGACGAGGGCTGGCGCCTGTCCTGCGAGGCCAACGCCGACCTGTACGATCCGCAAACGGCGCAGGGGCTGCTGCAGTCGTGGCAGGAGTGCCTGCACGGGATTGTCACGGACCCCGACCGTCGTCTCGCCGACTGCCCGTGGCTGCTCGCCATCGGGCCGCGCGCCGAGCCTGCACGGCCGACGATCGCGGCGCCTGCCGTGCGGCGCCGCGAGGAGATCGAGCTCGACGACCCGGCCCGTCACATCGTGCGCTTTCACGAGGCGGGAAAGAGCACGCCGATGATCGTGCTCAACAATCGGTCCGTCTACTACCCGCTCGCCCGTGCGCTCGGCGAGGGTCGGCCATTCACCGACATCCAGCTCTATCATCCGTCGAGTCGACCGGACGAGGAAACGTGTCGCTTCGAGGACTTTGCCGCCTCCGCGATTCGGCTCATTCGCTCGGTGCAGCCGAAGGGTCCCTACATCCTGGGCGGCCATTGCGTGTACGGTGCGCTGGCGTTCGAGGCGGCGAGGCAGCTGCAGGCGATGGGCGAGACGACGAAGCTCGTCGCGCTCTTCGACTCGTGGGCGCCCGGATATCGCGAGGACATGTCGCCGCTCGACCGCAAGCTCCGGCAGCTCAGGATCGACACCGTCGAGCACATGAAGCGGCTGGAGCAGTATCGCCGCGGCGAGGTCGGGCTCGACGTCATCGTCCGCAAGCCCATCCTCCGCCGCCTCGGTCTGCTTGCGCCGGAGCCGGCACCGGAGAAGATGCCGGATCTGCGGTTCGACGACCTGCTGACGGAAGCGGCCAAGGCGTATCGGCCGGCCCCCTACGATGGCGATGTCGTCCTGTTCCGCAGCCAGGAGACGCTGCGCGGCCGGCTGTTCGACGATCTGATGGGCTGGGGCCCGCTGGTGTCGGGAAACCTGGCCAAGGTCGAGGTGGACAGCGCGCATCAGGACATGTTCCGCGACCGGCCGGCGCGTGACATCGCAGCGGTGCTGCGCGCCAGGCTGGGCGACGAGACCAGCAGCTAGCCTCAAGTGGATCGTGGTGAGTCCGGTGCGCCTCGTCCTCGTCGTCGCGCTGGTGCTCGTCCTGGCCGGGAGCGCAGTGGGCTGGCTGCTGCTGGTGCCGCGCTGGCCGTCGCCGACGGGGCCGCACGCCGTTGGCTGGATCGATCTCGAGGTGCGCGATTCGCAAGGACAGCCGGTCTCGACGACGGTCTGGTACCCCGCAGAAGGACTGCGCGACGGCACGCAACCCGTCGAGAACGCGCCGGTCGCCGGAGAGCGGCGGGCCCCGGTGATCCTGTACTCGCCCGGCTGGGGCGGCGCGCGCCTGCAGAGCAGCATCCAGTCGATGAACCTCGCCAGCCATGGTTTCGTGGTCGTGGCTTGCGACGATCATGGTGATGGTCGGGACGCCGGCCTGGAGCTGTCGTCGGATGCGGCGATGGCCGCCACCGTGGAGCGGGCAGGCCGACAGGTCGTTGCCCAGGCCGATCGCCTGCTCGATGTCCTGCGCGCCCTCGAGGCCGGCCAGCCCTCGCTCCTGGCCGGCCGGCTCGATCTCGCGCGTGTCGGAGTGCTGGGCTACTCCTTGGGCGGCGCGGCGGGCCTGCAGGCGGCTCTGCTGGACGCGCGCATCGCCGGCGTGTTCAGCGTCGATGGCGGGCTCTTCGGGCCGCCGGCCACGCAGATCGGCAAGGAAGCGTACTTTCTCCTGTCGAGCCGCGAGGCCTTCCCGAGCGCCGCCGAGCTCGCGTCGACCGACCCGTTCACGCGCAACTACGCCCTCATCAGCGCACAGGATCTGCCGCGCAACGCGCGCCGCATGGAACGGCCGGATAGCTACTGGGCCATCGTGGACAGGGCCGACCATGGGGACCTGTCCGACCAGCTGTTCGTCTTCTCGCGCGGCAAGCTCTTGCGGACCAACCTCGAGCGCCAGGCGATGAACGGCGCGATCGGGGCGCTCGAGGTCGCCTTCTTCCGCGCCGTCCTTCTCGGCGAGCCCGGGCCGCTGCGCGCCTTGCGCAGCCGCGACGGTCCCGGCGTGCGCTGGATCGACCCTGCGTCGCTGCCGCCCGTCGCCTCCCCCGGATGACCAGGGCAGTGCTCCGTCATCTCGAGCGTGCGGCGAGAGTGGTTTACGGCCGCTTTCTTGCCCGTCGGCCCGGCCGGCTTCGGTTCCACGGCGCCTTCGCCTCGTTCGACGAGGCCATGGCCAATGTGCGCGGCGGGATGCTGGCCGGCTACGATCACGACAGCGTCTCGGACGTGTCGAGGCAGTTGATGGAGCAGGTCCCGCTGTGGGACTACCCGATCCTCTACTGGCTCGGCCGCCTCGCTCCCGAGGTTTCCCGCGTCGTCGACGCCGGCGGCCACACCGGCGTGAAGTATCGCGCCTTCGGACGCTATCTCGATCTCGATCGCCTCGACTGGATCGTCTACGACCTGCCGGCCCAGGTGAGGGCGGGCCGGGCGCTGGTGCGACCCGAGGATCGAACCCTGTCGTTCGTCGAGCGCATCGAGGACGCTCCCGTCGCCGACCTGCTGCTGGCCTCCGGCCTGATGCCCTACCTCGAGGGCTCGCTGGGCGATCTGGCCCGCCGGCTGCGTGCGCTGCCGCGCTACGTCCTTCTCAACAAGGTGGTCACCCGCGACGGGCCGACTGTCGTCACCCTGGAGAATTTCGGGGTTGCCGAGGTCCCCTATCAGATTCGCGCCGAGGGCGAGGTGCCGGCCGCGCTCGAGGCGCTGGGCTACGAGATCATCGACAGCTGGATCATCGACTCGCTCGGCCACGTCATCCCGACCCATCCCGAGCTCGGTCGCTGCGTCTGCCGCGGCTACGTCGCGCGCCTGCGCGAGGCATCGCGGTCGAGCCAGTCTCCCGAGAGTCGAGGACGCGACCTTCCGCTCGGCTAAGGAGAGCCGAGCGCGCTATCGCGTGCCGACCACGAACGTGCCGTTCCACGTGCGCGCGAGCAGGATGATCGCGATCATGCCGAGGGCAGCCACCACGAACATGCCGAGGAAGGCGCGCTGGCCGTAATCGGCGTAGAGCAGGCCGGCGAGCTGGAAGACCACCGCCTGCGTCGCCCCCGTGCCGAGGGCGTAGTAGACGCTCTGCCCCAGCGCGACGCCGGACGGCGGCAGGGCGCGCTGGATGAAGGCCATGGCGCCGAGATGGCAGGCCGCGAAAGTGCCGGCGTGCAGAGCCTGCAGGGCGACCAGCGCCCACAGCTCGGTGGTGAACGCCATGCCGAGCCAGCGCACCATGGCGCAGCCCAGCGCGAACGCGATCAGGCCGCAGACGCCGAGCCGCTTCAGCAACCAGGGGCTTGCCAGCATCAGCACGATCTCGACGGCGACGCTCTCGCCCCACAGCAGGCTGATGGTGACGTCGTCGATGCCGGCGGCGCGCCAGGTCAGGGTGCCGAAGCTGTACAGCACGGCGTGGCTCGCCTGGCAGCAGCCGGCGGCCAGCATGAACAGCAGGAAGGGCCGCGAGGCGAGGAGATCGGTGATGCCGAACGGGGCGCGCTCCGCCCGCTCCCGTCCCTGCGCGTCGGCAGGCAGCCACAGGGCGAGCGGGACCAGCAGCACGATGCCGGCGAAGCTGACGTAGAGGATCCAGGCCGGCCCGTTGCGGTCGACGGCGGCGCCGCACACCACCGTGCCGAGGATGAAGGCCGCCGAGCCCCACGCCCGCAGCCGGCCGTAGTCGATGCCGCGCGCCCGCGTCTCGTTGACAAGGATGCCGTCATAGAGCGCCAGGGTCGGCGCCCACACGCCGCCCCACACCAGCGTCACCGCCAGGATGGCGAAGAACGTCGTGGCGAACTGGTAGCCGGTCAACAGGATGGTGGCCGAGCCGGCGAGGACCAGGATGACGCCGCGCACGTTGCCGATGCGATGGGCGATCCAGCCGATGGCGAGCATCGCGCCGATGCCCACCAGCTGGCGGCTCATGAACAGGGTGCCGATCTCGGCATCGCTGATGCCGCGATCGCGCAGCCAGACCGGCCAGAAGCTCATGAAGGCGCCGGCGGCGAAGAAGTAGGCGACGCCGTAGCCGGAGAGCCTGATGCCCGTGACCAGAGGCGCCATCAGGCGCCGAACTCGCGCCGTACCTGCTCGGTGTGCTGGCCGACCGACGGCACGTCGCCCAGCCGCCCGGGCTCGCCGGGCCACGACGCGGCGAGGGCCGGGATGGCGACATCGCCGCCGGGCGAGCCGAAGACGACCCGCCGGACCTGCGGATGGGTCGACAGATCCTTGACCGTGCTGACGCGCGCCCAGGCGATCTGGGCGGCGTCGAGCCGGGCGGCGAGATCGGCGAAGCGCCGGGCGCCGAAGCTCGCCTGCACGATGGCGTTGGTGTCGTCGCGCCGCGCGTTGCGCGCCTTGTTGGTCGCGTAGTCGGGGTCCTTCTCGAGGCCCGGCCTGTCGAGCACGCCGTGGCACAGGCGCTCGAACTCGCGGTCGTTCTGGATCGAGATCAGCACCGGCACGTCGTCCTGCGTCCGGTAGACGCCGTAGGGCGCGATGAAGGGGTGGGTGAGGCCGAGCCGCGGCCAGTCGTAGGCGGCGTAGTCGTTGGCCAGCAGGGGCACCGTCATCCATTCGGCCATCGACGAGAACAGCGATACCGAGAGCGCGCGACCCTCGCCGGTCTTCTGCCGGGCGAGCAGGGCTTCCAGCACCGCGGCGTGGGCATACATGCCGGTGCCGATGTCGGTCGCCGAGACGCCGACGCGGCCCGGCGCCTCGGCCGTGCCGGTGATCGAGGCGAGGCCGCTCTCGGCCTGCACCAGGAGGTCGTAGGCGCGGCGGTCCTTGTAGGGGCCATGATCGCCGTAGCCCGAGATGTCGACCGTGATCAGGCGCCTGTGGCGGGCACGCATCGCCGCCGAGCCGAACCCCGCCCGTTCCGCCGCGCCCGGCGCCAGGTTCTGGATCAGCACGTCGGCCCGCGCGATCAGGCGATGCAGAAGGGCGAGATCGTCCGGCTTCTTGAAATCGAGCGCGACCGACTGCTTGCCGCGATTGAGCCAGACGAAATAGCTCGACTGGCCGTGGACATAGCCGTCATAGGCGCGGGCGAAATCGCCCTCGGGCCGCTCGATCTTGATGACCCGCGCGCCGGCGTCCGCCAGGCGAGCCGCGCAATAGGGCGCGGCGACAGCCTGCTCCACACTGACCACCAGCAGACCGTCCAATGCACCTGGCATTCCCGACCTCGATTTCGCTTGCCCCATTGCGCCGCCGATCGGCCGTGATCGCACAGCCGCGCGGCAGGGCGGTAGTGTCCCAAATCCGTGCTCTGCACAAGGCATCGCAGTCGTTCGCTCCTTGGAATCGGCTGACGCGCGACCTGCGCGCAAAAGCGTGCCTGTGCCATAGTGCGGACCGGCCGTGACAGCAGAGAGGGAGCGAGGATGCCGGGACCGCTTGCAGGTGTGCGTGTGATCGACTTGACGGCGGTCCTGCTGGGGCCGTTCGCCACGCAGCATCTGGCCGACATGGGTGCCGACGTGATCAAGGTCGAGCCGCCGGAGGGCGACCTGCTGCGCGTGTCGGGCGGCTCGATGGGGCGCGATCGGAACATGGGGCCGATCTACATGGCGGCAAACCGCAACAAGCGCTCGCTCTGCCTCGATCTCAAGAAGCCGGCCGGCTGTGCCGTGCTGAAGGACCTGATCAAGGGGGCGGATCTCTTCATCCACAACAGCCGGCCGCAGGCGATCGAACGTCTGGGCCTAGGCTACGAGGATCTGAAGAAGATCAACCCGTCGATCATCTATGCCTACTCGCTGGGCTACGCGCGCAAGGGACCCTATGGCCACAAGCCCGCCTTCGACGACCTTGTGCAGGGGGTGAGCGGCGCGGCCTCGCTGCAGAGCCGCGTCGACGGCCTGCCGCCACGCTTCATGCCGAGCCTGATCGCCGACAAGACGACCGGTTTGCATCTCTGCATCGCCGTGCTGGGCGCGCTCTACCATCGCAAGTGCACGGGCGAAGGCCAGATGATCGAGGTGCCGATGCTCGAGACCCTGGCGTCGTTCTGGCTGACCGAGCATCTGTTCGGCGCCACCTGGACGCCCGAGCGCGGCGCCATGGGCTACGACCGCATCATCAACAAGTTCCGCCATCCGTTCAGAACCCGCGACGGCTACATCTGCGCGCTGCCCTACACCGACGCGCACTGGCTGACCTTCTTCGATCTCGCCGGGCGTCCCGACCTGGCCCGGGAGCCGCGCTTCATCGACCGCAACGAGCGGGCCAAGAACTTCAGCGAGCTCTACCAGGTGCTGGCCTCGCTGCTCGAGCATCGGCCGACCGACGAATGGCTGGAGATGTTCGACAAGGCCGACATCCCGGCGATGCCGGTGCGCACGCTCGAGGAGCTGCGCGAGGACCCGCACCTCAAGGCGACCGGCTTCTTCACCGAGCGCGAGCACCCGACCGAAGGGCCGATCACCACCTTCGCCAGCCCGCTCGACTTCGAGAAGACCAAGGTCGAGTTCCGCCGCCATGCCCCGCGCATCGGCGAGGACGGCGAGGAAGTGCTGCGCGAGGCGGGCGTGAGCGACGCGGCGATCGCGAAGCTCAAGGCGGAGAAGGCGCTGATCGTGCCGGGGTAATCGTTTCCTCCCCACGCATGGCGTGGGGAGGTGTCGCCGTCATCGGCGACGGAGGGGTCATGGGCCGGGAGCGCGCCACTCTGTGGCGCTCATGGAGATGGTGGACATGCCGATTGCGAACCGGAAGAGAGCATGAGCGCCACAGAGTGGCGCGCTCCCGGCGAAGAGCCATGACCCCTCCGTCGGCGAAGACGCCGACACCTCTGACGTAAGGAGCGCACTACGTAAATGTGTTCCGCATCACGGCGTCATGAGCCGCAATTCGGCTCGGTAGTGCTTGTCCGGCGCGGGCTCGCGGCTAAACTTCGGCCAAATCGAAAACCCCGGCCCGGGAGGGGCAGATGGATCTCGCTTTCACGCCAGAGGAACGTCAATTCGCCGACGACGTGCGGGCTTTCGTGCTCGCCAACCTGTCGGACGACACGCGCGACAAGGTGAAGAACGGCAAGCACCTGATCCGCGACGACTACATGCGCTGGCAGCAGGCGCTGGGGAAGAAGGGCTGGCTGGTCTACACGTGGCCCAAGAAGCACGGCGGGCCGGGCTTCACGCCGGCCGAGCGCTACATCTTCGAGAACGTCTGCGCCGAGGAGTACGCGCCGGGCATCATCCCGTTCGGCACCAAGATGGTCGGGCCGGTGATCTACACGTTCGGCAGCGACGAGCAGAAGCAGAAATTCCTGCCGGCGATCCGCGAGAGCACCGTGTGGTGGTGCCAGGGCTATTCCGAGCCGGGCTCGGGCTCCGATCTCGCGAGCCTGCGCACCAAGGCCGAGAAGCAGGGCGACCGTTACATCGTCAACGGCTCGAAGACCTGGAACACGATGGGCCACTGGGCCGACTGGATCTTCTGCCTGGTGCGCACCGATCCCAAGGCCAAGCCGCAGGAGGGCATCTCCTTCCTGCTGATCGACATGAGGACGCCCGGCATCACCGTGAAGCCGATCATCATGGCCGACGGCGGCCACGAGGTGAACGAGGTCTTCTTCGACAACGTCGAGGTTCCTGTCGCCAACCTCGTGGGCAAGGAGAACGAGGGCTGGACCTGCGCCAAGTTCCTGCTCGCCAACGAGCGGCTCGGCATCGCTGCCGTGCCGCAATCCAAGCGCGGCGTCGCGGCGCTGAAAGACATCGCCCGCGTCGAGCGCGAGGACGGCAAGCCCCTGATCGAGAACCAGACCTTCGCCGAGAAGATCGCCGACCTCGAGATCCAGGTGACGGCGCTGGAGTTCACCGAGCTGCGCGTGCTGTCGTCGATGGCGCATGGCGGGCAACCCGGGCCGGAAGTGTCCGGGCTCAAGGTGCGCGGCTCGGAGATCCAGCAGCGCATCACCGAGCTCACCATGGAGGCGGTCGGCGAGTACGCGGCGCCCTACCTGCCCGGGCTCCTGTGGCAGGGCTCGAACGAGGAGCCGGTCGGCCCGTCCTACGCCCATCTCGCCGCGCCGCGCTATTTCAACGCGCGCAAGACCACGATCTACGGCGGCAGCAACGAGATCCAGAAGGGCATCATCAGCAAGATGGTGCTGGGGCTGTAATGGACCTGTCGAGCGCTCCCTCTTGTCATCCTGAGCGCAGCGAAGGATCTCACTGCCGTGGGCCACTGGAGCGTTCCGGAACGACGGGCGACGAGATCCTTCGCTGCGCTCAGGATGACAGTGGTGGTGTTGCTCGGTCGGTATCTTCATTGAGGACAATCTGATGGACCTCGCCCTGAGCCCCGAGCACAAAGCCTTCGCTGAAGAGGTGCGCGACTTCGCGCGCAAGAATCTCTCGCCGGCCACGCGGGCGAAAACCTTCTCGGGCAAGCATTACGACCGCGACGACCACGTGATCTGGCAGCAGGCGCTCGGCCGCCAGGGCTGGCTCGCCTACACTTGGCCGAGGAAGTACGGCGGCCCGGGCTGGGACGTGACGCGGCGCTTCCTGTTCGAGAACGTGCTGGCCGAGGAAGGTGCGCCGCGCATCATCCCGTTCGGCGTCAAGATGGTCGGCCCGGTGATCTATACCTTCGGCACGGACGAGCAGAAGGAGCGCTTCCTGCCGGGCATCCGCGAGTCGAGCGTGTCGTGGTGCCAGGGCTATTCCGAGCCGGGCGCCGGCTCGGACCTCGCCAACCTGCGTACCCGCGCGGTGCGCGACGGCGATCATTACGTCGTCGACGGCCAGAAGACCTGGACCTCGTTCGCACATTGGGGGGACTGGATATTCTGCCTGGTGCGGACCAACCCGGACGCCAAGGCGCAGGAAGGAATCTCGTTCCTGCTGATCGACATGAGGACGCCCGGCATCACCGTGCGGCCGATCATCATGCTCGATGGCGCCCATCACGTGAACGACGTGTTCTTCGACAACGTCCGGGTACCGGTCGCCAACCGCATCGGCAAGGAAGGCGAGGGCTGGACCTGCGCCAAGTTCCTGCTGGCCAACGAGCGGCTCGGCATCGCCGAGGTGCCGGCGTCCAAGCGCGGCGTCCGCTCGCTGCGCGAGATCGCCCGCGGCGAGCCGGCCGAGGGGGCGAGCCTGGCCGACGATCCGGCCTTCGCCAGCCAGATCGCCGATCTCGACCTGCAGGTCCAGGCGCTGGAGATGAGCGAGCTGCGCGTGCTCTCGACCATGGCCCAGGGCGGCGCGCCGGGACCGGAAGTGTCGACCCTCAAGATCAGGGGCTCGGAAATCCAGCAGCGCATCGCCGAGCTGACCATGGAGGCGGTCGGCGAGTACGCCGCGCCCTACCAGCCCGGCATGCTGTTCCAGGAGACCAACGAGACGCCGGTCGGGCCCGACCATGCGCCGCCGGCCGCGCCGCGCTATTTCAACATGCGCAAGACCAGCATCTATGGCGGCAGCAACGAGATTCAGAAGAACATCGTGTCCAAGATGGTGCTAGGCCTTTAGGCCTCGGGGCGATAAGACACGGCAGGATTCCGGAGGAAAGAATGGATCTGTCCCTATCCGACGAGCAGAAGCAGCTTCAGGAGGCGGCCGAGCGCTTCGTGCGCGACAAGTACCCGTTCGACGCGCGACGCAAGATCGCCGCCACCGAGCGCGGCTGGCTGCCCGAGAACTGGGCCCAGTTCGCCGAGCTCGGCTGGCTCGGCATGGCGTTCTCGGAGGAGGACGGCGGCTACGGCGGCGGGCCGATCGAGACCATGATCGTCATGGAGCAGTTCGGCAAAGGCCTGGTGCTCGAGCCCTTCCTGCCGACCGTGGTGCTGGGCGGCGGCATGATCGCAGCGGCCGGTAGCGCTGCCCAGAAAGAGGCGCTGCTCGCGCCGATGATCGAGGGCAAGAAGCAGTTCGCCTTCGCCTGGCTGGAGCGCCAGTCGCGCTACAACCTGGCCGACGTGTCGCTCAAGGCTACCAGGGAAGGCAATGGCTGGTCGCTCTCCGGCCACAAGGGCGTCGTCTACAACGCGCCGTCGGCCGACGACATCATCGTGCTCGCCCGCACCTCGGGCACGGCGCGCGAGCAGAAGGGGCTCACCCTGTTCGTGGTCGACGCCAAGGCCAAGGGCATCACGCGGCGCGATTACCCGACCCAGGATGCGCTGCGCGCCTCGGAGCTCACCTTCGACAAGGTCTCGGTCGGCGCCGACGCGGTGCTCGGCCCGGTCGACGGCGCCTTCCCGCTGGTCGAGTGCGCGGTCGACCGCGCCATCGTGGCGCTGTGCGCCGAGGCGACCGGCTGCATGGACGCGATCAATGCCGCGACGCTGGAGTACATCAAGACCCGCAAGCAGTTCGGCGTGCCGATCGGCAAGTTCCAGGTGCTGCAGCATCGCATGGTCGACTGCTTCACCAATGCCCAGGAAGCGCGCTCGATGACCTTGATGGCGTCGCTCAAGATCGACGACAAGGATCCGGTGGTGCGCGCCAAGGCGGCCTCCGGCGCCAAGGTGCAGATCGGCAAGTCGGGCAAGTTCTGCGGCCAGAGCGCGGTGCAGATGCACGGCGGCATGGGCGTCACCGACGAGCTCTCGGTCAGCCACTACTTCAAGCGCCTGACCATGATCGACCTGATGTTCGGCAACCAGCAGCACCACCTGACGCGCTACAGCAACCTCGCCATGGCGGCGTGATTCTTCCGGACCGGGGGCGAGACGCCCGCGGTCCGGAATACGACGGCTTCTCGTGACGGAGAAAAACGCATGACCTATGATTCCGTGCAGGTTCGCAAGCTCACCGGCGGCTGCGGCGCCGAGATCCTCGGGGTCGACCTCAAGGCGATGAGCAACCGGCAATGGGACGAGGTCCAGCACGCCTTCCGCGAGCACGGCGTCGTGTTCTTCCGCGACCAGGTGCTCACGCCGGAACAGCACCTCGAGTTCGCGCGCCGCTGGGCGCCGATCGACGTCAACCGCTTCTTCACCGCAGTGGCCGGCCATCCCGAGATCGCCGAGGTGCGCAAGGAGCCGGAGCAAAAGACCAACATCGGCGGCGGCTGGCACACCGACCACAGCTACGATCTGGAGCCGGCGATGGGCTCGATCCTGCTGGCGCGCGAGCTGCCGGAGGAGGGTGGCGATACCCTGTTCGCCAACATGTACCGCGCCTACGAGACGCTTTCGCCGGGGCTGCAGCGCACCCTCGAAGGCATGCGCGCCGTCCATGGCTCGGCGCACATTTTCGGCGCGAAGGGCGTCCACAAGGACAATCCCGAATCGGCTGCGCGGTACGGCAACCAGCACATGGTGGGAGACGACGTGGTGCATCCGGTCGTGATCCGTCACCCGCTGAGCGGCCGCAAGTCGCTCTATGTCAATCCCGCGTTCACCCTGCGCTTCGAGGATTGGAGCGTCGAGGACAGCCGGCCGCTGCTCGAGCACCTGTACCGTCACGCGACGCGACCGGAGTTCACCTGCCGGTTCCGCTGGGGCGAGGGCTCGATCGCGTTCTGGGACAACCGGGCGACCTGGCACTATGCCGCCAACGACTATCACGGCGAGCGCCGGCTGATGCATCGCATCACCGTCTCCGGCTGCGCGCTGCAGCCGGCGACGGCATGACGACGGCTCTCAGCGCTTGAGCCGGAGCGAGATCTCGGCGACGCCGGTCGCCAGGTTGTAGCCGGCGTCCCGCACCACGCCGGCGGCGACCATGCCGACCTCCGCGTTCGGGCCGCCATACAGCCAGTTGCCGCCGGCCTGGGTGCTCGCCGCGACGGTGCCCTGCTCGCCGACGTAGGTGCCGCTGAGGTCTCTCGGGCCGCGGTCCGAGCCCAGCGAGTACATGCGCCAGATCGTGTGGACCGCCCTGGTGTAGCCGATGTCGATGCCGACCTTGTTGATGGTGCCGGTGTACTCGGCGCTGTGCACGCCGTCCTTGGCGAGGAATACGCACTCCATCTGCTTGCGCGAGCCCAGCACGTAGCCGGTGCCGCCGGCCACGTTGCAGGTCAGCGACCCGATATAGATGCGCGAGTTGGCGTTGGCGGTGTTGAGCTGCTGCGGCGTCTGCTGCTGCAGGCAGGCTCCGGTCGCGAGCGCGAGGGTCGCCGCGACGGCGGTCGTGAGAACTCTGTTCATTTCATACTCCTTGATAAAGCCGACTATGGCACAGCTTCCCGGAGGATTGTTGCGGCCAAGAGCGTCTGCAGGCGACGCACCCCGTCAGCGCGCTACCGGATCGCCGCCCACAACAGGGCCAGGCCCGAGATCACCATCACGCCGTCGAGCAGCCGCTGGAAGGTGGCGACGCTCAGCCGCTCGACGATCAGCCGGGCGAGGTAGGTTCCGGCCATGACCGAGGAGCCGGAGATCAGGCCCTTCGTGATGATGTCGACGGGGAGCGCGCCGAACTGGCGGAAGGTGACGGCCTTGCTGATGTAGAGCGCCAGCGAGCCGGCCGCCTCGGTGGCGATGAAGGCGCCCTTGACCAGGCCGTAGGCGGCGAATGCCGGCACGCTGAGCGGCCCGGTGGAGACGACGATACCGGTCAAGAATCCGATTACCGCGCCGGCAAGGACGAGATGCCACGCGACGAACGTGACCTTGCGGCGGGCGAGCCAGCGCCGGCCCGGCACCATGGCGAGAAAGAACAGGCCGAGCGCGATGTCGATCAGCCGTTCGGGCAGCACCAGCAGCGTGCGTGCGCCGAGCGCGGCGGCCGGGATGCCGCCTGCGGCATAGGCGGCGCAGGCCCGCCAGTCGATCTCCTTCCACCACGACGTGATCTTGGCGAAGTTCGACATCAGGGCGACGATCGCCATGATCGGCACGGCCTCGCGCGGGCCGAACCCGTAGACCAGGATCGGCAGCAGGATGATGGTGGCGCCCGTGCCGACGATGCCGCTCACCGTCCCGGCGACGAGCCCGACCGCGAGCACGAGGGCGTAGGTCAGCATGTCATCTCAAGCTCTCCTCCCCAGCTTCGCTGCCAGGGAGCGGGCGCAACTCATGTTCCTCTCCGCCCGCGAAGCGGGGGGAGAGGCTAGGAGAGGTGGGTCATGAGGTCGTTGCCCCCGGAGGCGATCGATCTTCATCCCGTGTCCGACATCGATGGTGTGGCAACGACCCACCTCTCCTCCCCCACGCTTCGCGTGGGGCCCCTTCCTCTCCCCCCGCTTAGGCGGGTGGAGAGGACAGAATGAGTCCCTCAATACCCGATGTTCGGGCGCAGCCATCGCTCGGCCTGCTCGATCGGCACGCCGCGGCGGCGGGCGAAGTCCTCGAGCTGGTCGCGGCCGATGCGGGCGACGCCGAAATACTGCGCCTCGGGATGGGCGAAGTAGTAGCCCGACACCGCCGCGGTCGGCAGCATGGCGAAGCTCTCGGTCAGGACCATGCCGGCGTTCTGCCCGGCATTGAGCAGGCGGAACAACTCGGGCTTCTGGCTGTGGTCGGGGCAGGCGGGATAACCCGGCGCCGGCCGGATGCCGCGATACTTCTCGCGCACCAGCTCGTCGTTGGCGAGCGCCTCGTCCGGCGCGTAGCCCCACAAGGTCTTGCGCACCCGCTCGTGCAGGCGTTCGGCGAAGGCCTCGGCCAGGCGGTCGGCCAGGGCCTTCAGCAGGATGTCGGAGTAGTCGTCGTGGTCGGCCTTGAAGCGCGCCAGATGCTGCTCGATGCCGTGGCCCGCCGTCACCGCGAAGCCACCGATCCAATCTGCGTCGGGCGAGATGAAATCGGCCAGGCACATGTTGGCGCGGCCCGAGCGCTTCTCGACCTGCTGGCGCAGGAAGTAGAGGCGCGAGATCTCCTTGGCTCGCGTCTCGTCCTCGAACAGCACCACGTCGTCGCCGTCGCGCCGGCACGGCCAGAACGACACCACGCCCTTGGCGGTGAGCCATTTCTCGCGCACCACGTGCTCCAGCATCTTGCGCGCATCGGCATAGAGCTTGCGCGCGCTCTCGCCCACCACCTTGTCCTCGAGGATGCTGGGATAGACGCCGGCCAGCTCCCAGGCGCGGAAGAATGGCGTCCAGTCGATGCGCTCGATCAGCTCGTGCAGGGGATACTCGGCGAAGATGCGCGTGCCCGTCACCGCCGGCTTGGGCGGCGTGTACTTCGACCAGTCGATGGCATAGGCGTTGGCGCGGGCGATCTCCAGCGACACCACCTTGTCCTTCTTGCCGTCGGCGCGCTCGACCCTGATCGCCTCGTACTCTGCGGCGACCTTGGCGGCGAAGTCGTGCGCTTGTCCCTTCGAGTCGGAGGTCAGCGCCGTGCACACGCCGACCGCGCGCGAGGCGTCGAGCACGTGGACGGTCGTGCCCTTGTAGCGCGGCGCGATGCGCAGCGCGGTGTGGACCTTGGAGGTGGTGGCGCCGCCGATCAGCAGCGGCACCTTGAAGCCCTGCCGGGTCATCTCCTCGGCCACCGTCACCATCTCGTCGAGCGACGGCGTGATCAGGCCCGACAGGCCGATCATGTCGGCGCGGTTGTCGTTGGCCGATTTCAGGATGTCCTGGAACGGCACCATGACGCCGAGATCGATGACCTCGAAATTGTTGCACTGGAGGACAACGCCGACGATGTTCTTGCCGATGTCGTGGACGTCGCCCTTGACCGTCGCCATGACGATTCGGCCCTTGCTGCGCGATGTCGACGTCTTCTCGGCCTCGATGTAGGGCAGCAGATGGGCCACCGCCTTTTTCATCACTCTGGCGCTCTTCACGACCTGCGGCAGGAACATCTTGCCGGCACCAAAAAGATCGCCGACCACGTTCATGCCGGCCATCAGCGGGCCTTCGATGACCTCGATCGGCCGTGCGATCTGACGGCGCGCCTCCTCGGTATCCTCGACCACGAACTGGTCCATGCCCTTGACCAGGGCGTGCTCGAGCCGCTTCTCGACCGGCCAGCTCCGCCACTCCGCATCCTGCACGGCGGCGACCTCGCCGGCTCCCTTGTACTTGGGCGCCAGTTCGAGCAGGCGTTCGGTGGAATCGTCCCGGCGATTGAGGATCACGTCCTCGCAGGCGTCGCGCAGCTCCTTCGGGATCTCGTCATAGACCTCGAGCTGGCCGGCATTGACGATGCCCATGTCCATGCCCGCCTTGATGGCGTGATAGAGGAACACCGAGTGCATGGCCTTGCGCACCGGCTCGTTGCCGCGGAAGGCGAAGGACAGGTTGGAGACGCCACCCGAGATTTTTACGCCGGGGCAGCACTGCTTGATCTCGCGCGTCGCCTCGATGAAGTCGACGCCGTAATTGTCGTGCTCCTCGATGCCGGTGGCGACGGCGAAGATGTTGGGATCGAAGATGATGTCCTCGGCCGGAAAGCCGACCTGGTTGACCAGGATGTCGTAGGCACGGGCGCAGATCTCGACCTTGCGCTGCCTGGTATCGGCCTGGCCCTTCTCGTCGAATGCCATGACCACGACCGCGGCGCCGTAGCGGCGCACCTTGCGGGCGTGCTCGATGAACGGCGCGATGCCTTCCTTCATCGAGATCGAGTTGACGATCGGCTTGCCGGCGACGCACTTCAGCCCGGCCTCGATCACGCTCCACTTGGAGCTGTCGATCATGATCGGAACGCGGGCGATGTCGGGTTCCGAGGCGATCAGCTTCAGGAACGTCTCCATCGCGTGCTCGGCATCGAGCAGGCCTTCGTCCATGTTGATGTCGATGATCTGTGCGCCGCTCTCGACCTGCTGTCGCGCCACCTCGATGGCGGCGGCGTAGTCGCCGTCGAGGATCAGCTTCTTGAATCTCGCCGAGCCGGTGACGTTGGTGCGCTCGCCGATGTTGATGAAGGTGGCGCGCTGCGCCTCGGGCGCGCCGTCGTCGAGGTCCTGAGTCATCAGAAGAAGCTCGCCGCTTCCATGCCGGAGAGCCGGAGCGCCGGCGGCAGGGCATGCCACTGGCGCGGCTTCACGCCCTTCACCGCCTCGGCGATCGCTGCGATGTGCCTGGGCGTGGTGCCGCAGCAGCCGCCGACCATGTTCAGCCAGCCATTCTCGGCCCAGCCCTTTACGAGCTTGGCCGTCATCTCCGGTGGCTCGTCGTAGGCACCGAGCTCGTTGGGCAGGCCGGCGTTCGGGTAGACGCAGACCATGCCGTCGACCTGCGGATTGAGGGCATTGACGTAAGGATGCAGCTCGGTCGCGCCGAAGCTGCAGTTCAGGCCCATGGTGAGCGGCCGGGCGTGACGCACCGAATGCCAGAACGCCTCGACCGTCTGGCCGGAGAGGTTGCGGCCGGCGAGGTCGGTCAGCGTCATCGAGACCATCACCGGCAGTTCCTCGCCGCGCGCTTCGGCCGCCTCGTCGGCGGCGACCAGGGCCGCCTTGGCGTTCAGGGTGTCGAACACCGTCTCGATCAGGATGAAGTCGACGCCGCCATCGAGCAGGCCGTCGATCTGCTCGCGGTAGATGCCCTTCACCTCGTCGAACGTCACCGCGCGGAAGCCCGGATCGCTGACCTTGGGCGACACCGACAGGGTCTTGTTGGTCGGCCCCAGCGCGCCGACGACGAAGCGCGGCTTGGCGGGATCGCGCGCAGTCGCGGCGTCGGCGCAGGCGCGCGTCAGCGTCGCCGCGGCGAGGTTGACCTCGCGCGCCATGCCGGGAATGCCGTAGTCGGACAGGCTGATGGCGTTGGCGTTGAAGGTGTTGGTCGCGACGATGTCGGCGCCGGCGTCGAGATAGGCGTTGCAGATCTCGCTCACGATCTCGGGCCGCGTCAGATTGAGCAGGTCGTTGTTGCCCTTCTGGTCGTGCGTGAAGTCGCGGCCGCCGCGGAAGCCTGCCTCGTCGAGCCGGTAGCTCTGGATCATCGAGCCGTAGGGCCCGTCCTTGACCAGGATGCGCTCGCCGGCAATGTCGCGCAGGAGCTGCGCCTTTTCCATGCGACTCATTGCGGACGTACTCCCAGCAGATGGCAGATCGCGAAGGTGAGGTCGGCGCGGTTCAGCGTATAGAAGTGGAACTGGTCGACCCCCTCGTCGCGCAGCCGCCGGCACAGGTCGCCGGCAACGGTGGCGGCGATCATGCGGCGTGTCTCGACGTCCTCGTCGAGCCCGTCGAACAGGCTGGCGAACCAGACCGGCACCTTGGAGCCGCACAGACCGGCAATACGCGTCACCGCCTGGAAGTTCGAGACGGGCATGATGCCGGGCACGATCGGCGCAGCGATGCCGGCTGCCGCGGCACGGTCGCGGAAGCGCAGGAAATCGTCGCACTCGAAGAAGAACTGGGTGATGCAGCGGTCGGCGCCGGCATCGACCTTGCGCTTGAGGTTCTCCAGGTCGGCCGTGGTGTCCGCCGAGTCGGGGTGCTTCTCGGGATAGGCTGCGGCGCTGATCTGGAACGGCCCGATCTTCTTCAGGCCGGCGATCAGCTCGGCTGCGTTGGCATAGCCGCCGGGATGCGCGGAATACTTGCCGCCCATGCCGGACGGCGGATCGCCGCGCAGCGCCACGATATGACGGATGCCGGCATCCCAGTAGCTGCGCGCGATGTCGTCGATCTCGCCCCTCGTCGCGCCGACGCAGGTGAGATGGGCGGCGGGATCGACGCCTGTCTCCCTCTTGAGCCGCACGACGGTCTCGTGCGTGCGCTGGCGGGTCGAGCCGCCGGCGCCGTAGGTAACGGAGAAGAATGTCGGCCGGAGCGGCGCGAGGCGCGTCACCGTCTCCCACAAGGTGCGCTCGGCCGCCTCGGTCTTGGGCGGAGAGAACTCGAACGAGACCTTGAGGCGCTGCGGCGCGCGGGCGGGAAACTCGGCAGCAGCGAGGCTGAGCGGGCTGCCCAGCGGGCCGGTGTCGGGGCTCATCGCGATACTCCATGCGGGGAAAGGGCAGCCGATCGTGCCGACGGACGCTCCGGCACGTCGCGCTCGCCGCGCCAGATGCCCGTCATCAGGCGACGGCCGGGAAAATGGATCGGCTCCAGCGGATTGAGGCCGGCGCTCCGGAGCCAGCCCTGCACCTGGTTGTCGGCGAAGCCGAGATGCACATGGGCATGCTCGCGCTTCAGCTCGACCAGGTCGTGCGGCGAGAAATCGACGACCAGCACGACGCCGCCCGGACGCACGGCGCGCGCCGCCTCGCTGAGCGCCGCCGCCGGATCGTCGGCGTAGTGCAGCACATGGTGGATGGTGACGACGTCGAAGCTGTCGGAGTCGACGGGCAGGGCATACATGTCGCCCTGGCGGATGTCGGCATTGTCGATGCCGGCGCGGGCGAGGTTGGCGCGGGCCAGCGCCAGCATCTCGCGCGACTGGTCGATGCCCAGCGCCTGCTCGACCTTGGGGGCCAGCACCTCCAGCAGGCGGCCGGTGCCGGTGCCGATGTCGAGCAGGCGGCGCGCGCCGATCGGCAGGTGATGGGCGAGCGCGCGCTCGATCTCCCGGTCGGCGACATGGAGGGCGCGCAGCTCGTCCCAGCGCTGGGCGTTGTCGCGGAAATAGCGCACCGCCGCCGTCTGGCGTCGCTGCTGGAGAGCATCGAGCCTTGAACGGTCGGCCGCGATCCGGCTGTGCTTGGGATCGAGCCGGCGCACGAACTCGCGCACCAGGGTCGCGTCGTCGCCCGCTGTGACCAGACGGAAGCGCGTGAACTGGGCTTCGCGGAAGCGCTCCAGCAGACCCGCCTCGACCAGCAGCTTGAGATGGCGCGACACGCGCGGCTGGCTCTGGCCCAGGACGTGAACGTAGTCGCTGACCGTCAGGTCCTCGCGCGCCGCCAGGGCGAGGATGCGCAACCTCGTATCCTCGGCGGCGGCGCGCAGGAGCGTAAGAAGGTGATCCATAGGATCAAGGATATAAGCATATCTTTATGTATGCAATCTCTTTCTATCCCTATGGCAAGGCAGGCAATGCGCTTCAAAGTGCTGGCGCGCTGTGCGAGACTGCAAAGACAGCGGCCCGGTGCTTCGTGGGCCTGGGGATGGACCGGGGTTGGCGTTGATGATTGCAAGCGTGTCCAAGTGGATGGCGGGCGGCGCCCGTCGCTCTGTCGCTGCGGCCGCGCTGGCGGCCGCGCTGGCTGGCGGTTGCGCCTCGGGCGATACCGGGGCTGCCGAGGTCTGGGATCCCATCGAGACGCCCAATCGGTTCATCTTCTCGTTCAACCGGGCGATCGACGTCATGGCCATCCGGCCGATCACCGTGCTGTACCGCGATTGGGTGCCGGAGCCTGCGCAGAAGAGCGTTCGCAACGTCCTCGACAATCTCGGCGAGCCGGTCACCGCCATCAACGAGGTCTTCCAGGGCGATCCCAGCCGCGCGGCCACCACCATGGCGCGTTTCCTGGTCAACTCGACCATCGGCGTCGCCGGCCTGTTCGATGTCGCCACCAGCCTAGGCCTGACCCGCACCAAGGAGGACGCCGGCAAGACCATCGGCATGTGGGCCGGCAAGGGCGTCGAGCCGGAAAATGGCGGTTTCTATCTCATGCTGCCGCTCGCCGGTCCGTCCAACGCGCGCGATGCCACGGGGCTGATGATCGACTACGCCATCGATCCCTTCCAGATCCTGCCGATCGCCTTCAACTGGGATTGGTTTTACTACTCGGCGCCGCGTTACGGGCTCACGGTCATCGACTATCGCTCGCGCACCATGTTCGCCCTCGACGATCTCGAGAAGAACAGCGTCGATTACTATGCCGCCCTGAGATCGGCCTACACCCAGAACCGGGCCGAGCTGATTCGTGCAAAGCGCGAGAAGACCGATACCAAAGGCGAGCTCGAGAGGCGCGACAATCTTGCCCTCGTGAAGTGAGGCTTTCGCCGTTCGGCACCGGCACCGATGCCGTGCTAGAAGCGTTATGTCAGAGGTTATCGCAAGGGAGCGAATGGTGCCGTTGCTCGCCAGTCGTCGTGTCGTCCTCGGTCTCGTCGGTGGCGGCGCCGCCGCTCTCGCGGCAACGTCGGCTGCGGCAGCGGATCCAGCCGCCCAGCTGATCGAGCGGACCTCCGCGGAAGTCATCCAGATCATCAAGGGCACGACCCCCGGTCCGGCCCGCCAGGCCGCAATGCAGAAGGTCCTGCAGTCCAATTTCGACCTCGCCTACATGGGGCAGACGGCGCTGGGCGCGAACTGGAACAAGGCGGACCAGCAGCAGCACGCCCGCTTCCTGAAGGCGGTCGAGAGCGCAGAAGCGCGAGCCTACAGCGAGCGTTTCGGCCAGTATGGCGGACAGACCGTGACGGTGGGCAAGGTGACGAGCAGGCCGAACGGCGTTTTCATCGTCGACAGCCGGATCAACCAGTCGAACGGCCAGCCGATCAAGCTCGAATGGGAAGTTCGCGACGTCGGCCGCGGGCTGCGCATCACCGACGTCAAGGTCGAGGGTGTGAGCATGGTCATGACTAGACGTTCGGATTTCAATTCCTACATCCAGAACAACGGCGGCACGGTCGAGCCGCTGATCAAGGAGCTGGAGTCCCGGGCGGGACGCTGAATTGCACCGTCCCGGCAGACGCACTAGGATTGGCGCAGGGAGGCGTGTTTCCCGGCTCGCCGTTCCGTAGGAAGCTCGGCAGGGTCGAAGGAGAGCGCCATGGACAGCTCACTGGTCAAGAATATCGTCGAGCCCCGCTCGGTCGATCCGGTGTGGACGCGGATTCGCGAGGCGGCGCAGACCGCAGCCTCGGCAGAGCCGGTGCTCGCAGGCGTCCTGCACGCCACCATCCTCAGTCAGTCGAGGTTCGAGGGCGCGCTGAGCTATCACCTGGCGCGTCTCGTGGGCACGACGGAAGTGCCCGCGGCGCTGATCCGGCAGACCTTCGAGGAAGCGTTCGTCGCCGATCCGGCGATCGGCATGGCCGCCCGGGCCGACATCGTCGCGGTCACCGATCGCGACCCGGCCTGCACGTCGCACCTCGATCCGCTTCTGTGGTTCAAGGGCTACCATGCGCTCCAGACCTATCGCGTGGCGCACTGGTTGTGGCTGCAGCGCCGCCAGACGCTGGCGCACTATCTGCAGAGCCGGGCCAGCGCGCTGTTCGGGCTCGACATCCATCCTGGCGCGGTGATCGGAAAGGGCATCTTCATCGACCATGGTACGGGCGTGGTGATCGGCGAGACCGCGGTCGTCGGCGACGGCGTGTCGATGCTGCATGGCGTGACCTTGGGCGGGACTGGCAAGGAGCGCGGCGACCGGCATCCCAAGGTGCGGCGCGGCGTGCTGCTCGGCGCCGGCGCCAAGGTGCTGGGCAACATCGAGATCGGGGCCTGCGCCAAGATTGCCGCGGGCAGCGTCGTGCTCGAGCCCGTGCCGGCGGGCTGCACGGCAGCCGGCGTGCCGGCCCGCATCATTGGCTGCGTGGACGTCCCCGAACCGGCGCTGGAGATGGATCAGCGGATCTGAGGCACTTGGCTATCGCTTGAGCCAGGCCCACGCGAACACGAACGTCGCGACGAGATGCCCGGCCGCCCCGATCACGAGAAGCGGGGCCGGCCATGTGCCGATGCCGACCATCGTCGCCAGCATCAGGGTCGAGAGGTAGAGCGTGGCGAGCGCGCTGTAGAACAGCAGCCCGCGGCGGATGCGCTTGCCGCCCAGCGCCGGCCAGAAGGCGACGCCGACGGCGAACAGGGCGATGCCGAGCAATCGCAGCGCGACGACCTGACCAGGGCTGCCGAGACCCTGCTCGGCCAGGAACCCGTTGACCGGGACTGCAAGCACCACCAGCGCGAAGCCGGCGACCACGCTGACAATCGCTGCCACCGCCCGCAGCAGTTGCGGCGATGAGATACCCGTGCGGTAGACGTCGCTGAGCGACGTGCCCCGCGTCTGCTGGAACGTCTTCATCCTTGCCCAACCCTCGGCCGGACGACTTCCCAGGTCGCCAGGCCACCCAAGTGCACGACTCTTCCCAAGCGGCAGGCAAGCGCACTTGACACTCCGTGGCAAGCGAGATCGCCGCTCGACATCGAAATGTCGCAGGGACCACTACAACATCTCGAAACCGGTCATTGCGTGACCGACCGACGGCGGCCCGACGTCCAAGGTTCCCTTGTACGCCGCTCTGCAATGGTCGGCTCTAGGAATGGCCCGGTGCGGAGGACTTCCTGACCGGCCAGACCTTGGCCATCAGCCAGCTCACCAGCAGGCCGATCAGGCAGCCGAACAGGACCTCGCCGACCTTGTGCAACCCGTGCTCGAGCCCGCTCAGCTTGGAATGCTCTTCCAGCCCCGAGGCGATGACGAGGGCGGCGGTGATCGGCGCCTGCCGCCACATGGTCTGGATGTGGACGATATAGGACGAGACGAACACCGTGACGGCGAGCGCTATCGGGAGCTTCCATTCGCTAGGGTCGCCGACGCCCAGGAAGGCCAGCCCGACGACGCAGCCGACCAGGACGTTGATCAGACGGCTCCTGAACATGCGTGCCGCCTCCTCGACCTGGGGATCCGACGCGGCAACCATGGAGGCGATCGCCCAGATCGGATTAGTGTCGGCGATGTGGACCAGCACGTACCAGACGATCGACGAGGCGATGAAGACGTTGACCGCGAAGCGGACCCCCAGGATGTCGCGTCGGACCTTGCCGAGCCAATCCCGCAGGGCGTGCATGATCATCGGCGGCTGCGGCATCGTTCGTCTCCCCCGGACGACGCTACTCCGACCGGCGCGCGGGAGACAATTCAGCGGCAGGGACGTGGGCCGTTTTCATTGTTCTCCCCAGCGGAGTTGCTCGGGAGTTGGACACCGCGGACGGGAAGAGTCGAAGCCTCATGTTCCTCTCCGCCCGCATAGCGGGGGGAGAGGCTAGGAGAGGTGGGTCATGGAGCGCCGCCCAAGAGTTGACTGAAGGCGTACTGTCGCGGCGAAGGTCGCGCGCCCGGCTCGGTTCGGTGCTTGCGCATCCACCCACCTCTCCTCCCCCGCGCTATGCGCGGGGCCCCTTCCTCTCCCCCCGCTTACGCGGGCGGAGAGGACCCAATGAACGACCTCTCCCGATCCGTGAAGGGAAGTATGCGCTCAGATTAGGTGTGTCCCACCCCGTAGCAGCGGAGTTGGGGAGGAGGATGAGGCAACCTACTGTCTCACCAGGGGCTTGTACTTGATCCGGTGCGGCTGGTCGGCGTCGGAGCCGAGGCGGCGATGGCGGTCGGCCTCGTAATCCTGGTAGTTGCCCTCGAACCATTCGACGTGGCTGTCGCCCTCGAAGGCCAGCATGTGGGTGGCGATGCGGTCGAGGAACCATCGATCGTGGCTGATGATGACGGCACAGCCGGCGAAATCGGCCAGCGCCTCCTCGAGCGCGCGCAGCGTGTCGACGTCGAGATCGTTGGTCGGCTCGTCGAGCAGCAGCACGTTGGCGCCGCTCTTCAGCATCTTGGCCAGGTTGACCCGATTGCGTTCGCCGCCGGACAGCTGGCCGACCTTCTTCTGCTGGTCGGCGCCCTTGAAGTTGAACGAGCCGCAGTAGGCGCGGCTCGACACCTCCCGGTTGCCGAGCTTGATGATGTCGAGACCACCCGACAGCTCCTCCCAAACCGTCTTGTTGGGATCGAGCGTCTCGCGGCTCTGGTCGACGTAGCCCAGCTTGACCGTCGGGCCGACCGAGAAGGTGCCCGAGTCGGGCTTGTCCTGGCCGGTGATCATCTTGAACAGCGTCGTCTTGCCGGCGCCATTGGGGCCGATCACGCCGACGATGCCACCCGGCGGCAGCTTGAACGACAGGTCATCGATCAGCAGCCGGTCGCCGAAGCCCTTGGAGATCTTGTCGGCCTCGATGACGTGATCGCCGAGCCGCGGCCCGGCCGGGATGACGATCTGCGCCTGGTCGAGCGTCGCCTGCTTCTCCTCGGCCACCATCTGCTCGTAGGCGGCGATGCGCGCCTTGCTCTTGGTGCGCCGGGCCTGGGCGCTCTGGCCCATCCACTCCAGTTCGCGCTGCAGGGTACGCCGACGGGCGTCGGCGGCTTTCTCCTCGAGCGCCAGCCGCTGGTCCTTCTGCTTCAGCCACGAGGAGTAGTTGCCCTCCCACGGGATGCCGGCGCCGCGATCGAGCTCGAGGATCCATCCGGCGACATTGTCGAGGAAGTAGCGGTCGTGGGTGACCGCCACGACCGTTCCCGGGAACTCGGCCAGGTGTCGCTCGAGCCAGGCGACCGATTCGGCGTCGAGATGGTTGGTCGGCTCGTCGAGCAGCAGCATGTCGGGCTTCGACAGCAGCAGACGGCACAGCGCGACGCGGCGTCGCTCGCCGCCCGACAGCTTCTCGACGTCGGCGTCGCCCGGCGGGCAGCGCAGCGCGTCCATGGCGATCTCGACCGTGCGCCCCAAATCCCAGCCGTTGCCGGCGTCGATCTTCTCCTGCAGCTCGGCCTGCTCGGCGATCAGCTTGTCCATGTCGGCGTCGGGATCGGAGAAGGCGTTCGAAACCTCCTCGAAGCGGGCCAGCATCTGCGCCATCTCGCCCGCGCCGTCCATGACGTTGCCCAGCACGTCCTTCTTGCCGTCGAGCTTGGGCTCCTGCTCGAGGAAGCCGACCTTCACGCCTTCGGCCGCCCAGGCCTCGCCGGTGAAATTGTCGTCCTGGCCCGACATGACCCTGAGCAGGGTCGACTTGCCGGAGCCGTTCAGGCCGAGCACGCCGATCTTGGCACCGGGGAGGAATGACAGCCAGATGTCCTTCAGGACCTGCTTGCCGCCGGGAAAGGTCTTGTTCAGACCCTTCATCACGTAGATGTATTGATAAGCTGCCATCTTATTGATTCCTCATGCTTTGATGCCCGAGCGGGCCGGCGGGGAGGGTCGAGATCGAGGTCGCGTTGTTGTTGCTTCTGGGCGAATTCGAGTCTCCCATTCCCGACAGGTTCCAGGCTCCTCCTTGGGCCGCTCGTTTCAGATCGGAAGGCGCCTAGATAGGCGGCCTCCGGCGGGCATTCCAGTTCGATTTGAGGGAGTTGCTGCGTCTTGTTGAGACTTTCCGATGCGCCGGCACAAAGGGTGCGCACGATTAGACTGGAATTATTCTAAACTAGGATCATATTCACAACGGCAAACGACCGAGGAAATCATGCCAGACGAAAGCAAATGCCCGTTCACAGGCCGCAGCCCTACCCGCGCCAACCGTGACTGGTGGCCGAACCAGCTCGATCTGTCGGTCCTCCACCAGCATTCCGCGTTGTCCGATCCGATGGGCGACGCCTTCGACTACGCCGAGGAGTTCAAGAGCCTCGACCTCGAGGCCGTGGTCGAGGACCTGCGTGCCCTGATGACGGAGTCGCAGGATTGGTGGCCGTCCGACTTCGGCCATTACGGGCCGTTCTTCATACGCATGGCCTGGCACAGCGCCGGGACCTACCGCATCGGCGACGGCCGCGGCGGCGCCGGATCGGGCCAGCAGCGCTTCGCGCCGCTCAACAGCTGGCCGGACAATGTCAATCTCGACAAGGCGCGCCGGCTGCTCTGGCCGATCAAGCAGAAGTATGGCCGCAAGATCTCCTGGGCGGACCTGCTGATCCTCACGGGCAACGTCGCTCTCGAATCGATGGGCTTCAAGACCTTCGGCTTCGGCGGCGGCCGCAAGGACGTCTGGGAGGCCGACCAGGACATTTACTGGGGCCCCGAGGGCAAGTGGCTGGCCGACGAACGCTACAGCGGCGACCGCGATCTCGAGAACCCGCTCGGCGCCGTGCAGATGGGCCTGATCTACGTCAATCCGGAAGGGCCGAACGGCAACCCCGATCCCATCGCGGCGGCGCGCGACATCCGCGAGACCTTCGCGCGCATGGCGATGGACGACGAGGAGACCGTGGCGCTGATTGCCGGCGGCCACACCTTCGGCAAGACGCACGGCGCCGGCGATGCAGCCCTTGTGGGGCCCGAGCCGGAAGCCGCCGGCATCGAGGACCAGGGCTTCGGCTGGAAGAGCAGCTTCGGAACGGGCAAGGGCAAGGATGCGATCTCGAGCGGCCTCGAGGTCACCTGGACGTCGACGCCGACCAAGTGGAGCACCAATTTCTTCTGGAACCTGTTCGGCTACGACTGGGAGCTGACCAAGAGCCCGGCCGGGGCACACCAGTGGAAGCCGAAGCATGGCGCAGGGGCTGGCTCGATTCCCGACGCGTTCGACAAGTCGAAGCGCCACGCGCCGTCGATGCTGACCACCGATCTTTCGCTGCGGTTCGATCCGGCCTACGAGAAGATCTCGCGGCGTTTTTACGAGAATCCCGACCAGTTCGCCGATGCGTTCGCGCGGGCGTGGTTCAAGCTCACCCATCGCGACATGGGGCCGGTCGTGCGTTACCTCGGGCCGCTCGTGCCGAAGGAACGGCTGATCTGGCAGGACCCGATCCCGGCCGTCGATCACCCGCTGGTCGAGGAGGCCGATATCGCTTCCCTGAAGGCCAGGATCCTGGCGTCCGGGCTCTCGGTATCGCAGCTGGTTTCGGCCGCCTGGGCCTCGGCCTCGACGTTCCGCGGCTCCGACAAGCGCGGCGGCGCGAACGGGGCCCGCGTTCGCCTCGCGCCACAGAAGGACTGGGAGGCAAACCAGCCGGCCGACCTTGCCAAGGTGCTGGCGGCGCTGGAAGCGATCCAGACGGAGTTCAATGCGTCGGCCACGGGAGGCAAGAAAGTCTCGCTCGCCGATCTGATCGTTCTCGCCGGCGGCGCCGCCATCGAGAAGGCCGCGAAGGCCGCCGGGCACGACGTGAAGGTTCCCTTCGCGCCGGGCCGCATGGACGCATCGGCCGAGCAGACCGACGCGCACTCCTTTGCTCCGCTCGAGCCCCTCGCCGACGGGTTCCGCAACTACTCGCGCGGCAACCCGCGCCTGTCGCCCGAGGAGATGCTCGTCGATCGGGCGCAGCTGCTGACGCTGACCGCACCCGAGATGACCGTCCTGATCGGCGGCCTGCGCGTGCTGGGGGCAAACGCCGGCAAGTCCAAGCATGGCGTCTTCACCCGGAACCCGGAGACGCTGACCAACGACTTCTTCGTCAACCTGCTCGACATGGGCACCGAGTGGCAGCCTGCCGCCGACACCAAAGGCGTCTACGAGGGGCGCGACCGCAAGACCAGTGAGGTCAAGTGGACGGGCACCCGCGTCGACCTGATCTTCGGCTCGCACTCCCAGCTGCGGGCGCTTGCCGAGGTCTATGCCTGTGCCGACTCCGGCGAGAAGTTCGTTAAGGACTTCGTGACGGCGTGGACCAAGGTCATGAACCTCGACCGCTTCGACCTCGGCTGAGGGGGCTCGGGCTTCGAAATCTCCTTCCCGGCTCCGCGGCTACGGAGTGGACACATCACTGATCCTCCCCCGACTACGGGGGAGGACAGGCGATGGCTCAACCGCTTGAAGCGGCCCCGCCGAACGGGTTGAATGACGGCGGGAGAGACGCTCACGAATGCTGGCGGAACCAACCGTCCTGGCGCTGTCGCTCGCCTATCTCGGGCTGCTGTTCGCGGTCGCCTGGATCGGCGACCGCCATGCGCGCACCTGGTCGGCGAGCTCGCTCGCACCGGCGGTCTACGGCCTGTCGCTCGCCATCTACTGCACGTCGTGGACTTTCTATGGCGCGGTCGGTCGCGCCGCGACCAGCGGCATCGATTTCATCCTGATCTATACCGGCCCAGCCCTCGTCGTGGTCGCGGGCTATCCAATGCTGCGCAAGATGGTGCGGCTCGCCAAGCAGCACAACGTGACGTCGATCGCGGATTTCCTCGCGTCGCGCTACGGCAAGAGTCGCGCCGTCGGCGTCACCGCGACGCTGTTCGCCACGGTGGGCGTGCTGCCCTACATCGCCCTGCAGCTGCAGGCCGTGTCGGCCACCTTCAAGACCATCGCCGAGCCGACGCCTTGGCTCGACGGCTCGCGCGGCGTCGTGCACACCGACACCTCGCTGATCGTCGCCGCGCTGATGGCGGTCTTCACCATCCTGTTCGGCGTGCGCAATGTGCAGGCGTCCGAGCAGCATCGCGGCATGATGCTGGCGATCGCCTTCGAGTCGGTCGTGAAGCTGCTGGCGCTGCTGACCGTGGGCCCATTCGTGCTGTTCGTGCTGTTCGACGGCCCGGACGACCTGCTCGGCCGCGTCAGCGAAGCGCCGGCGGTGGCGGACCACCTGATGCACGAGGGATCACCGCTCACCTGGATCGTCATGACGCTGCTCTCGGCAATGGCGTTCCTTTGCCTGCCGCGCCAGTTCCACGTCGCCGTGGTCGAGCACGACCATCCATCGAGCCTCAAGACCGCCCGCTGGCTGTTTCCGCTCTACCTGCTGCTGATCAACCTGTTCGTCGTGCCGATCGCGGCGGCCGGCCTGCTGTTGCTCGAGGCGCGGGTCAATCCCGACGTCTACGTCCTGCAATTGCCGATCGCGCACGGCCAGTCCTGGCTGTCGGCCTTCGTCTTCATCGGCGGCCTGTCGGCCGCGACCTCGATGGTGATCGTGGCCTGCATGGCGCTGTCCGGCATGATCGGCAACGAGCTGGTGATGCCCTACCTGCTGCGGCGCCAGGGCCGCCGCTGGGAGGCCGGCGGTCCGCGCGACATGGGCCCGCTGGTCGTCTTCGTGCGGCGCGCCGCCGTCGTGCTGATCCTGATGGCCGGTTACGCCTACGAGCGGATCATCTCCGGCTACCTGCCGCTCGCCTCGATCGGGATGATCAGCTTCTGTGCCGTCGCCAACTTCGCGCCCGGCGTGGTGCTCGGGCTCTACTGGCGACGGGCCCATCGATACGGCGTCGTCGCCGGCCTGGCCGGCGGCTTCATCGTCTGGACCTATGCCTTGCTGCTGCCGACCCTGCGTCAGGCGGCCGGCCAGGAGCGCGTGCCTCTGCAGGCCTGGCTGCCGGGCCCGCTCGCCGAGCTCGATGCTGTCGGGCAGGGCTTCGTCGTCGGCATCCTGGTCAACACGCTGCTGCTGGTGGTGGTGTCCCGCCTGGTGCGGGCGACGGGCGCCGACGCCGAGCAGGCACGCGCCTTCGTGCTCGCTCCCGACCAGCCGGGCGAGACGCCGGAAAGGCCGCAGCGCCAGGCGCCGGCCGATCGCGCCCGCATCGACGAGCTGCGCGACCTGCTGACGCGCTTCGTCGGCGCCGAGCGCGCGATGCGCGCTCTGTCTGGCGAGCAACTGTCGATCGAGGCAGCGCTGACCCGTACCGAGCGCGTGCTGTCTGGCACGCTCGGGGCCGCCTCGGCCCGCGTGATCGTCGCCGCCTTCGGGCCGCGCAGCCGATTGCTGCCGCGTCGCACCCGCCTTCTGATCGACGAGGCATCCGAGGCGATCCGCTACAATTACGAGATCCTGCGCAACACGCTCGACCATGTCGGCATGGGCATCGCAGCCTTCGACAGTGCCGGCCGGCTCGAGATCTTCAACGACCGCTTCACCGTCCTGCTGTCCCTCGATGACGGCCGCGTCACGGTCGGTGCCTCGCCGCTGCAATTCGGCGCGCGGAGCGACATCGCCGCCCTGCTGCGCAGGCCCGAAGCGCCGCAGACCCACGAGATCACCACTCGCGAAGGCCGCGTCATCGAGCTGAGGCTCGATCCGCTGCCGGGTGGCGGGTTCGTCGCCACCTGCAACGACGTGACGGCCCGCGTGCGCACCGCTGAAGCCTTGCGCGAAAGCGACCGCCAGCTTCGCCAGTCCAAAGAGACCCTGGAGCAGCGGGTGATCGAGCGTACGGCCGAGCTGGAGGCGAGCCGCGCCGAGGCCGAGGCGGCCAATCTGGGCAAGACCCGCTTCATCGCCGCTGCCAGCCACGACCTGCTGCAGCCGCTGCATGCTGCCCGCCTGTTCACGGCGGCGATGCTCGATCGCGATCCCGGCAACGACCTCGGCGGCAAGATCGACACCAGCCTTGGCGCGGTCGAATCTCTGCTCGACGCGTTGCTCGACATCTCCAAGCTCGACGCCGGCGCCTTCAAGCCGGAGAAGCGCGCGTTTGCGCTGCAGCCGCTGCTCGACTCGCTGGCCACCGCCTTCGCGCCGGTGGCCGCCCGCAGCAACGTGGAACTGGCGGTGGTGCCGACGCGCGCGTTCGTGTCGACCGATCCGGCCTTCCTGCGTCGCATCCTGCAGAACCTGCTGTCCAATGCGCTGCGCTACGGCCGTGCCGAGGGCCGGCAGGCACGCGTCCTGCTGGGCTGTCGGCGCGTCGGCGAGGATTTGCGTATCGAGGTCAGGGACAACGGACCGGGAATTGCGCTCGACAAGCAGACGATCATCTTCGACGAGTTCGTGCGCCTGCAGGCCGAGGACGATGGGCCGCGCGAGGAGCGGGGACTGGGGCTCGGCCTCGCCATCGTCGACCGGATCGCCCGCATGCTCGACCTCGAGGTGGAGCTGGTATCGGCGCCGGGAAATGGTTCGACCTTCTCGGTGACCGTGCCGCGCGTGGCCGCAGTCGTCGCCGCGCCGCTCGCTGCGCCGGCGCCCAGGCCGACGCCGTCGATAGAGGCCGAAAGCTTCGTGCTGTGCATCGACAACGAGGCCCGCGTGCGCGAAGCGATGGCGATCCTGCTCGGCGGCTGGGGCTGTCGCGTCGTGACGGCCGCCTCTCAGGGTGAGGCTCTGGTCGAGGTTGCCCGCTTCGGGCGGCTGCCCGATCTGGTGCTCGCCGATCTGCACCTCGACGATGGGCCGGATGGGCTCGACGTGGTCGAGGCCTTGCGCGCCACCTGGGCTCGTGCTGTGCCGGCTGCGCTCGTCACTGCCGACCGCGACCCTACGCTGCGGCTGCGCGCACGGGCGCGTCAGGTCGAGCTGTTGCACAAGCCCGTGAAGCCGGCTGCGCTGCGCGCCTTGCTGCGCCTTCGCAACGCGCCAAGTTTCGTTGCGCGGGCGTCGTCCGCAGGGTAGCGCCCAGCACGTGTCAAGCGACAGTGTCTAAGCCGGTGGCAGCGCCAGCTTGCGGGCCTCGATGACCGCCTGGGTGCGCGAGCGCACTCCGAGCTTGCGCAGGATGACCGTGACGTGGGCCTTGACGGTGGCTTCGCCGACGCCGAGCTTGTAGGCGATCTGCTTGTTCTGGTCGCCGTGCACCATCAGGGCCAGCACGCGCCACTGTTGCGGCGTGAGCTGGGCGGCACGCTGTGCGAACGAGTCGACCGGTCCCGCCTCGGGCGGCGCGAACACCTCGCCGTCGAGGACGGCGCGCACGATGGCCGCGATCTCCTGGAGTGCCGCAGACTTGTCGATGTAGGCCGAGGCGCCGAGCTCGAAGGAGCGCCGTATGGTGGTAGCCCCGCGGACCGCCGACACTACGATGATCGGCACCGTCGGATGCTCCGAGCGCAACAGCGCGAGCCCTGTCAGACCATCCATGCCCGGCATGTCGAGGTCGAGCAGCACGGCATCGGTCTCCGGCTCGACCTCGAGGACGGCGCGGGCCTGCGCCAGCGTCGCGGCCACGGCGATGCTCGCGCCCGGGAAGGTCTGGCCGAGCGACGAGGCGAGGGCATCCCTTACCATCGGATGGTCATCGGCGATCAGGAAGGACGGGACCCCCACCATGGCGCAAGCTTGACGCTCCGTGCGGCGGACGGTCAAGGCGCGCGCCGGGCGGTGGCGCCTGTGCAGGGCTGCGCTTGGAGGAGGGCTCTCGAGCTTACTCCGCGAGGTCCGGTCAGGGCGCGGAGATCGACAAGGGGCGGTTGGCCAACGCCTCGTGCACCAGCTCGGGTGCGCCGGCCGCCGCCGCCAGCGCCCCGCGCAGGCGCGAGGTCGCCCGTCGATCGAGCCGCTTCGGGTCGACCCGGTTGTCCGCCAGCCGCCGGTCGGCGATGTCGACCAGCTGCTGATCGAGAATGGCATCGACGATCACGCCGCGGGCCTCGATCAGGCTTTGCGCCGCGTCACGGCTGAAGGCGCCCTTCGCGGCCGCGTCGAGAAGGCGCTGGTCGGTCGCTGTCGCGGTGCACGCCCAGGCGAGGGCTGCCACCCGGGCGCTTTCGACGATCGGGCGCAGGCCGACGAGCTTGAGATCGATGCGACCTTTGCGGATACGCAGCCGGCCGAGCAGGTCGGTGGCGCTCGGTATGTCCTCGCCGGCCGCCGCCAGCAGGCGCAGAAAGACGGGCGAGCGCCCGGCGGCGTGCGTGGCGTGCTCGCGCAAGGCGCCGGCGAGGCGACGGTCGCCCAGCACGGCAACGAAGTCGTAGAAGATGTCGACCCCGAGCAGGGCCTCGGGCTGCGGCCGTGCGATCCAGCCATCGATTGTCGCCATCCAGTCGCCGAGGGAATGGCGGTAGGCCGGGTTTCGGGCCATGACACCGCCCTTGCAGAAGGGCACTCCCGCCTCGTCGAGGAGGACGTTCAGGCGCTCGCCGAACCCGGCGAACCAGGCATCGTCGGCCGAGCTGCCGCCGTGGACCAGCGCATTGTCCTGGTCCGGCAGGAGAAGCGATTCGCCGCGACCGGCCGAGCCGAGCACGAGCAGGCACCACGGCGCTGGCGCCTCGCCCCGCCCTGCCGAGATCATGTCGGCCAAGGCCAACTCGCCGGCGCGGGCCGTCAGATCGCGTGTGATGCCGGCGATCACGGCCGATGCCTGGGCGGCGCTGACGTCCTCGCGGCGCAGCGCCCGGACCAGCCCCGGCAGCTCGCCATGCACCGTGCGCAGCGCGGCGCCGTTCGCGGCGCCGGCGATCTCGTCGCCGAGCGTCAGGGCGAGCGAGGCGCGCTGCTTCAGCAGCGACCCGGTCGTCAGCATGCCGATTGGCCGGTCGTCGTCGTCGACCACGGGCAGATGGCGCACGCCAAGCCGCGCCATTCGGGCGAGTGCCCTGTACGCCAGCGCATCGGCCTCGATGCCGTGCACCGGCGCCGACATGACCCGCGATACCGGCTCGCCGAGCCTGTGCGGACCATCGGCGATCAGCCGAAGCACGTCGCGTTCGGTCAGGATGCCGGCCAGCCGGCCCTCGCCGTCGAGCACGATCACCGAGCTGGCGCCGCGTTCGCTCATCAGGCGCACCGCGTCGGCGATCGTGCCCGCGGAGGCGACGGTCAAGGCGGGCGAGGTCATCAGCTCGTGCGCACGGTGGCGGAAGGGGAACGAGTCCAGGCGCTGGACGGCCTCGATGTCCATGGCGTCAGCGTCGAGACGACCGGTGGGCGGCAACCGTCCCGCCGAACGTGCCGCGACCCTGGCCGATAAGCCGGTGGGCCATTGCCACGAACAGGTCAGCCGCCCGGCGGGCGTCGCCCGCCGCGCTGTGGCGTTGCCCCTTGGGCTCGATGCCCAGATGCGCGAGGACGACATCGAGATCGAGATGGTCCGTGCGATACCCGAAGGCGGCGGCGAGGTTCGCGGTGTCGAAGCTCGGCGGTTCGCGCCAGGGCAGGCGCCCCCGCGCCGCTTCGCGATCGAGAATCGCCAGGTCGAACCCGACATGGTGGCCGACCACCACGGCGCCGGCGAGGGTCGCGGCAATTCTCGGGAAGGCATCGGCGAACGACGGTGCCCCGGCGAGCCGTTGCCGATCGATGCCGTGCACGGCCACGGCGCGAGCCGGTATGTCGATGCCGGGATCGATCAGCAGATCGAGCGCGGCGTGAGCCGTCACGTGCAGACCCGGGTCGATGCGGAAGGCGGCAAACGAGACGATCCGGTCGCGGCGCGGGTCTAGCCCGGTCGTCTCGCAGTCGATCGCCACCATGGGCAACCGCTCGAGCGGCGTGTGGACGGCACCGCTCCATGCCGCATGCGAGACGCCGCGACGACCGAGCCGGGCCAGCATGTCGGCGATGATCATGGCGCCTTGGCGACGATCTCGTCGCGCAGCGGCGCCACGACTAGCAGACGGCGCAGGCGATCGTTGAAGGAGATCAGGCCGAAGGCGAAGGCATTGGAGAGCACCATGCGATTCTCGACCGGATCGCGCGGCGCGAAGGGCAGGGTCTCGAACACGGCGCTGCCGGTCACCTCGGCGTAGGCCTGCGGCCGGCCAGGCCCGTCCGGCCGCGTGGCCAGGCGCGCGCGCAGCATCGCCACGTCGGCATCCCAGTCCTGGCTGCGATGCTCGGGACGGGGATGGCCGGCGAGAACGGCCGCGTAGAGATCGCCCAGGCAGGTATCGAGCCGGGTGCGGGGAACGGCGGCGTCCTGCAGCAGGGCGTGGGCGAGCACGACCATGTCGGCGAGGGTGAGTGCGAAGCCTTCCCAGCGCGACACCGCCAGCTTCGCCAGGAAGCGGGGGTCGTCGAAGGCCTGGGCGCTGAGGCTGCCGAGCTCGTTGCGGGCAAAGTCGATCACCGACCGCTGGGCGAGGTAGGAGGCTTCGTCCTCGAGCAGCTGCTGCAATGCGGCGAGGTTGCGCACCTTGGGCTTGGGCAGGAACGACTTGAGGAAAGACAGCATCGCCCGATCCACACCCTTCGACTTTGGTCGTATGGCAGCGACCTGGGGTCGCACGTACTCTCGTATCATAAGAAAAAGTGGGTGCGCCGTACCACGGCGACCGGGGAGGACAAAGCAGCTTATGCACTGCAGGTCCGTAATCGTCGCCGCGAGCCGGCTCTCTGGCGGCTGCGATCGCCCCTGCCAAGCACCGACAACCAGGAGGAGATCGAATGGCCGATAAACTCGACACTGCGCGCATGCAGGCATACTGGAGCAAGACCTCGCGGCTGATGTGGACCATCTTCGCGCTATGGCTGTTCTTTAGCTTCTTCATCCATCTGTTCGCCGTCCAGCTCAACGGGATCAAGTTCCTGGGCTTTCCGCTCGGCTTCTACATGGCGGCGCAGGGCTCCCTGATCGCCTTCGTCGTGCTGTGCGTCTGGAACGCCATCGCGCAGAACAAGATCGACGAAGAATTCGGCGTCCAGGAAGACTGACCGGGGGAGATTGACATGGCCAATTCGAATGCCGGTGGCGGGTTCATCGGCAACCTCGGCAAGATCTACGGCGGCTACGCCGGCGGATTCATCGTCTTCACGCTGATCCTCGCCGTGCTCGAGCAGATGGGCGTGCCGAACAAGATCATCGGCTACTGCTTCGTGATCCTGACGATCGGCGTCTATGCCTACATCGGCATCCTGTCGCGCACGATGGACCTGTCGGAGTACTACGTTGCCGGACGCAGGGTGCCAGCCCTGTACAACGGCATGGCGACCGGCGCCGACTGGATGAGTGCCGCCTCCTTCATCTCGATGGCGGGCGGCATCTATCTCGGCGGCTACAACGCGCTTGGCTACGTGCTGGGCTGGACCGGCGGCTACGTGCTGGTCGGCATCCTGCTGGCGCCGTACCTGCGCAAGTTCGGCCAGTTCACCGTTCCCGACTTCCTGGGGGCACGCTACGAGGGCAATGGCGCGCGGCTATGCGGCGTCATCGTGCTGTTTGCCGCGTCGTTCACCTACATCGTCGCCCAGTGCTTCGGCATCGGCATCATCACCTCGCGCTTCCTCGGCATTCCCTTCGAGATCGCGATCTTCGTCGGCCTGCTGGGTATCCTGGTGTGCTCGATGCTGGGCGGCATGCGTGCCGTCACCTGGACCCAGGTCGCCCAGTACATCATCCTCATCATCGCCTACCTGGTGCCGGTGATCTGGCTGTCGACCAAGAAGTACGGCATCCCGATTCCGGAGCTGACCTATGGACAGGCGCTCCAGCAGATCGCCCAGCTCGAGGACAAGCTCGGGGTCGTCAAGCACTTCACCGACGCCTTCACCAACGCCAAGGGCGAGTTCACGTGGCAGGAGTTCAACAACTTCTGGGCCCTGGTGCTCTGCCTCATGATCGGGACAGCCTCGCTGCCGCACATCCTGATGCGCTACTTCACGACGCCCAGCGTCCGCGAGGCGCGCACCTCGGTGGCGTGGTCGATCTTCTTCATCTTCCTGCTCTACTTCACGGCGCCGGCGTACGCCGCGTTCGCGAAGCTCGAGGTCTACCAGAACGTGATCGGCCAGCCGATCGCGCAGCTCCCGGCGTGGGTCCAGAACTGGTCCCAGGTCGGCGGCCTGCTGACCATCAAGGACGGCAACAGCGACGGCATCCTTCAGCTCTCCGAGTTCGTGATCAACCAGGACATCATCGTCCTGTCGATGCCGGAGATCGCCGGCCTGCCCTACGTGGTGTCGGGCCTGGTGGCGGCCGGCGGCCTCGCCGCCGCGCTGTCGACCGCCGACGGCCTGCTGCTGGCCATCGCCAACGCGCTGAGTCACGACGTCTACTACAAGATGATCGATCCCAAGGCGTCGACGGCCCGCCGGCTGATCGTCGCCCGCGGCTTGCTGGTCATCGTCGCCATCATTGCGGCGGCGGTCGCCGGAACCCGGCCGTCGGGCATCATCCAGATGGTGGCGTGGGCGTTCTCGCTGGCCGCAGCCGGCCTGTTCGCCCCGCTGGTGCTCGGCATCTGGTGGAAGCGCACGACCAAGATCGGCGCCATCACCGGCATGATGAGCGGCTTCGCGGTCTGCCTGTTCTACCTGGTCATGACGCGCTACGCGCCAGGGACCTTCAAGGACATGTTCGGAACCGACCTGTGGTTCGGCATCCGCAACATCTCGTCGGCGCTGTTCGGCCTGCCGGTGGCGTTCGTCGTCACCTACGTCGTCAGCCTGATGACACCCGAGCCGTCGAAGGAAATGCAGGACTTCGTCGACTCGATCCGCGTGCCCAAGGGCGTGGTGGCGGCCACCTAGCCGGCCGCTGGTCGGGCAAGAGCAGGGCCCTGCCTGGCTGCGACGAGGCAATGAGGAACGGAGGTCCCTCGCTGTGCCCGGGATGACGATGGCGTCATCCCGATCGCGGCGAGGGACTTTTCGTTTCATCGACGATCGGATCGCGATTCTGTTCGGGACGATAGTGCTCTAGAGTCGGGTGAGGGGGAGGCAGCCGCTTGGGATCACAGGACATCTGGTGGAGCTACTGGTACTTCCACCTGCCGAACTATTTCCTGTCGCTGGTCTTCTACTGCCTGTTCGGCCGTTTCATCCTCGGCCTCTTCCTGCCGCCCGACAGCCCCAACTACATCTACCGCTCGTTCCGCTGGCTGACCGAGTGGATCCATCGGCCGGTCGCCTTCGTCACGCCCTCGGCGCTGCCTGCGGTGCTGATCGCGCCGATTGCCGCATTCTGGGTCGTGGCGATCCGCGTGGTCCTCTTCATGGTGCTGTACCAGCTCGGCCTGACCCCGCGGCCGCAATCGACGGGTTGAAGGGCATGGAGCGCAACTTCCTTCTCTTCGGCGTGATCGGCGTCAGCATCCTCAACGGGCTGTTCTCGCCCTTCCTCGCCATCGCCGTTCCCATTGCCGCCGTGCTGATGCCGGAAGTCTTCCCGCGCTCGGTCGGCTGGGTGCTGTTCTTCAGCTCGTTGCTGGTGGCAACGGCGACGCTGCTGGTCTCGGGAATCCCGGCCGCGCTCTACGAGCGCCTGGCCGGCCGCGACCGCGGGGACGGTGTAACCATGGCGATCTGGCTCGCCGGAGCGGCGCTGCTCGCCTTTCCGGCGTTTCGTCATCTTTTGGGGTGACTGGCGGCGGAGCGGCGCGACTGGCTGGCGTCAGAACACCACCTTGAAGCTGCCGTCGATCTGCTTCTGCGCGATGCACTGAAAGAGCTGCTTCTTGCCGTCCAGCTCGTAGGGGATGTTGACCCGGATCTCCTCCTCGCCCGTCGAGCCGGCAATCTTGGAGTCCTCCTGGGTCGCGAACGAGGCCTTGCCGATCCTGGGGTCCTTTCTCGCCGAACCCAGGCAGGCCTCGTAGGCGAGCTTGTCCTGGCTGCTCGAGGACTTCTCGCAAGCCGTGAGCGCGAGAACGCCCGCTGCCGCGGCCGAGGCCAGCATTCTCCCGCCGTCCATCGTCGATTGCCCCCGAACTCGCCGTCCTCGTCGCGCAACGCTAGTCCGATGGACGGGCCTCGGCAACGCGACGTTGGTCGAACCGAGCCTGCGCGCTATGGTCGTGCCTCATGACCTACGACGACATCAGGCGCTGCGCCGAGCTGTCGGTGCGGCGCGGTTGCGGCTTCGCCCTCATCGCGGTGGTGACGGCGATGGTGGGATTCTCCAGCGAGCCGTGGATCGCCGTCCGCTCCGGCGCCATCTTCGTGCTGATTGCAGCGGTGGTGCTGTTCTGGAAGGGCTGGCACGCCCGTCGGCGCAACTACAGGCATACCGAGGTCTGGCTGATGATCGAGGATGCGCCGGCCCTGCCACGCGAGCGGTTGCAGACCATGATCGGCGGTGCCCTGGCCGATGTCTATTTCGAGCACGCCCGCCTCGCCGCCTATGTGGCGCTGGCCTTGAGCGGCATCAGCCTGCTGGTCGGCGACCCGCGCTAGAACCCACGCTGCCCGGGCGACTCGGCCGAGCGGAATGTGCAGAGCCCTGCCAGCGATCATCCGTGTGCCTCCACGATCGGGCGAAGGCCCTTTCGACCTGTGCGAATGACCCGAGCCCCGGCGCCGCCGGTTTTCTTTTGCCGATGCCGAAGGCATGCTCGCGCTACCGTAGCCAGTCGACCGGGATTTCCGCCATGAACCTCGATGCCATCGCCATCGGTCACGAGCCGCCCGAGGACGTCAACACCGTCATCGAGGTCCCGATCGGCGGCGAGCCGATCAAGTACGAGATGGACAAGGCGGCCGGCACCCTCGTGGTCGACCGGTTCCTCTACACGCCGATGCGCTATCCGGGAAACTACGGTTTCGTGCCCCACACCCTGTCCGACGACGGCGACCCCATCGACGTGCTGGTGGCGAACACCCGGCCGATCATCGCGGGTGCCGTGATGAACGTCAGGCCGATCGGCGTCCTGCGCATGGAGGACGACGGCGGCGGCGACGAGAAGATCATCGCCGTGCCGTCCTCGCGCATCACCCAGCGCTACGTCAAGGTTAAGACCGCCCACGACCTGCCCGAGATCACGCGGCACCAGATCGAGCATTTCTTCGTCCACTACAAGGATCTCGAGCCGGGGAAATGGGTCAAGCTGCTGGGCTGGGGCGACGTCGACGAAGCGCATCGTCTCATTGTCGAGGCCATCGAGCGCGCCAAGGCAAAGGCCGGGCGCTGACGGCCGGCGGCGGGACACGCTGCCGCCTCCAGCACGTCTGGGCCGACCAAAGGGCGAAGGCTACTTCGCCCGAATCGAGACGCCACGCTTCGCGTGGCGTCTCAGGGTGAGGTAATTTTTTGGTGCTGCGATCAACGAAGATCATGCCCTAGTGTAGTGTCTCATAAAAGTCTATTCCTAATGTCGGATTGGTGTATTATGCGACATGGGCCGTCCGATCAGAGCTTTGCCGATCAGCGCGACGCAGCGCGATGAATTGCAGTCATTGGTGCGGC
>Ga0268299_1000468_pt1 | contig 124563 bp, 104 predicted proteins | sample NOBtaG_FD_193484 | JGI IMG/M metagenome (GOLD analysis project Ga0268299, IMG submission 193484) | Activated sludge microbial communities from bioreactor in Nijmegen, Gelderland, Netherland - NOB reactor | ecosystem: Engineered > Bioreactor > Aerobic > Activated sludge | place: Netherlands...
CTTCAGCGCCGCGCACTCGAACTCATCGACAACATCTCGCCGTAGTCAGAAACCCAACCGCCAAAACCGCCCAACCCATTGGGCGCACAGAAAATTTTGCTCTCTCGAAAACGGAACTTCAGTTTAGTCGTTGTCACTTTGCGGGGGAGATGGAGTTCTGAGCTGAGACAGCCGGGCTAGAGCTCACCGGGACGACCGGTGCGTTGCGTGTCGGCGGCCAATGCTTCCAGCGCTCTCTTGCGCGCGGCGCCGCGTTCTCTATCCGCCACCTGTATCAGCCCTGCAATCTGGCGTATCAAGGCATCCTCGTGCGGATCGAGTGTCCCGTCGGAATAGGCCACCTTCCACAGCATTTCGATAATCTGCAGGCGTTCCTCCGCGCTAGCGAGCCCGCAGATCCGTTGCGTGAAAGGGAAGTATTGTGTCGACCGCTGCACCTCGCGCTCGGCCTTCTCGATGAGAGATTGCACGCTCTCGGGGCCTAGATTGAAGCTTCTGGCAAGCAAGTGCTCGATGATGGCCCGCTCGCCAGAATCGAACTTCTCGTCCATGCGCGCCGCCTCGATCAACAGAGCGGCAACGGACAGCTCGAGGTCAAGGACAGGCCCTGCCGTTTTCCGCTCGACGTGGCCCGTCAGCAACCCCAGTAAACGGTCAATCATGCGGCCTCCCGTCATGGTATCGGGTCGGCCAGCTGCCCTCGTGCGCAGGCCCACGCCAACCTGCCCGGATTGGGACCAAGGTCAAGTGTCGCCAGCCCGACGAAACGCTTTGCCTGCCGTAACGGTTTGCGTTCGACAAGCCGGATCCTTCATGATGGGAGACTCCTATGACCAGCAACTGGCGCGCCGATCCGCTCGTTTGGGGACGCGGCCCAACCGTCTTCGAGGTGTTCCTGGAGCCGACCTGCCCGTTCTCGGTAAGGGCATTCGGCAAGCTCGACGCGCTGCTCGACCAGGTCGGCGAGGATCGCCTCACCGTCAAGCTGCGCCTTCAGTCACAGCCCTGGCACATGTACTCGGGCGTCATCGTCCGCTGCATCCTGGCGGCCTCTACCCTGGCGAGCGGCAAGGCCGCCGCGAAATCGGTCATGGCGGCAGTCGCCGCTCATCGCGAGGAGTTCGAGTTCGATCGTCATTGTGGCGGGCCGAACATGGAGACGACTCCCAACGGGATCATCCGGCGCATTGAAGGCTACAGCGGCCTCGAGCTTGCCGCGGCTTTCGCGATTCCCGACCTCGATCGCGAGATAAAGTGGCACTGCAAGTATGCCCGGCAGAACGGGATCCATGTGTCGCCGACCTTCATGATCGACGGGCTGGTGAGGGCCGACATGAGCAGCGGCGAGTCGATCGCCGAGTGGGCATCACGCCTGACGCCCTGACCTCCAGCCGAGTCCTAGAGCCCGACGGCGCGAAAGGTCACGCCGTGCACCGCCGCGTAGTCGGCCTCGTGGGTCAGCGCGGGCAGGGAGCCGTCGCGCGCCTGGCGCTCGAGCTCGGCCTGGGTGTCGCGTCCGGTGAGCAGGACGATGTCGATCAGCGGCGCATCGACCGGAAAGCGCCGCAGCGCATGCCAGGTGCCGCGATGGAGCACAATGCCCACCGTGCCGTCCATGCGGAAGGCACGGACGCTGCCGGGCGGCGGCAGGGCGGTGCGGTCCGCCGGGTTGCCGGGCGGTGCCACGACCATGATGCTGGCCACTCCGCCCAGCGGCAGGAAGGCTTGCGTGACGCCGAGATGGCGCTCCATGAGACTCCACTCGACCGGCTCGCGGTGATAACGGCAGAGCGTCATCTGGGTCGGGCCGTCGACATCGAACGGCGCCTTCCAGGTCTGCAGGGTGCCCCAGTCGAGCGCCGGTTCGCCGCCCACCGCACCGACGATGGCGCCGAAGGGCGCGAAGGCCGATTCGCTCAGCGGCTCGATCGCGACCTCGACCACGCGTGGCATCATCCAGCTCCCGCAGCTCCATGGACATTTCGCCGGGGATTGTTCACCGGCGGCCGCCGGGGAACAAAGTCTTTCTTTGCGAGCCGATTTCGCCGGGCAGGCTGTGGCCTGGCGACCTCACCGGCGCAACAGGCGGGAGAGCGTCACCATCTGCGCGTTGGCCATCGCCTCTAGCACCGTCGCTCGCCGCTCGAGCGCCACCGCGCCTTCACGGGCCCGAAGACGATCGCACAGTCCGGTGAGCCGGGCGGCTTCGACGCGTGCCCGGTCGGCCCGTTCCCTGTCGGCCCTGGCGCATTCGACCAGATTCTCGATGTCGAGCATGTCAGCCCCCTTCAGCAGTCCCAACCTGTTGCCCGGGTGCATCCTTCGCGTGTTGCACTGCGGCGAGTTGGGTACCGTCCATGTCGTTGCCGCGTCGCGGAAGGGCGCCGCGGCAGGTCGCTCACGATCCCGATCTGGAAACCGGATTGGGCGAAAGGGTGTCCGTAAGATAACTTCGCAGTCAGGTTGGCTGTCGGCTTCAGGGAGAGTTCCATGCCGTTCTATCAAAAAGGTGACGTCCGCATTCGCTACGAGGAGACCGGCTCCGGCTTCCCGCTGCTGGTCGTCCCGGGCGGCGGGTTGAATTCGCGCCTGAGCAATTGGCCGAACGCGGTCATCGATGCGATGGCGGAGTTCAAGAACGACTTCCGCTGCATCTCCATGGACCAGCGCAACGCCAACGGCGGCGAGTCGAGCGGCCCGGTGCCGGTCGACAATGCGTGGGACGCTTTCGCCGACGACCAGCTCGGCCTGATGGACCATCTCGGGATCCGCGAGTTCCTCTTCATGGGCTACTGCATCGGCGGCTGCTTCGCCGGCAAGCTGCTGCAGCGCGCGCCGCAGCGGGTCGTGGCCGCCGTGTTCTGCCAGACCGTCGGCCATCGGCCCGAGGACCCCGACGTCATGGATCGGCACAGCCGGCAGAACTGGCTCGGCGATTTCCGCGCACGCCGCCCCGAGGTATCGGCGGAGATAATCGAGAAGTACTTCCACAGTCTCTATCGTGCGCAGCCCGATTTCCTCTACAGCGTGCCGCGCGACTTCATCGCCGGTTGCCGCACGCCTATCCTGGTCCTGCCGGACGATACGCCGGCGCATCCGCTGCAGACCTCGATCGACGTCGCGTCGCTGGCGCCCAACGCCGAGATCACGGTCTTCCCGTGGCGCGAGCCGCCCGAGCTCAAGGCCCGCACCATCGAGCGCGTGCGCACGTTCCTCAGGTCGCACGTGCCGTTAAGCCGGGCGGCGGCCCAGTGAGGGCCTGTGATGAAAAAAGTGCTTCATTTCACGAGATGAGCGCATCCTGCAAGATTGTCATCCCGAGTAAGGCGCTTGCGAAGCAAGCGCCGTAAGCGAGGGACCTTTGAGGCAACGGGAAAGGTCTCGCCCCCGCAGGAGGAGAACGTCATGCAGATCGGCTTCAATGCGCCCACCACGGGTCCGCTGATCGAGCCGGACAGCCTGGTCCGTATCGTCACGGAAGGCGAGGCGCTGGGCTTCGACTACGTCACGATCAGCGACCACATCATGGTGCCGCGCAACCTGCACTCGAAGTATCCCTATACGGGGACCGGCGAGTTCCCGGCAGGCGCCTCGGCGGCGTGGCTCGAGCAGCTCACGACCGCGGCCTTCGTCGCCGGGCTGACGAAGAAGCTGCGCTTCGTGCTGTCGGTCATGGTGGTGCCGCACCGGCCGGCCGTGCTGACCGCCAAGGTGCTGTCGACCATCGACCATCTCTCCAGGGGCCGCCTGACCCTGGGCATCGGCGTCGGCTGGTGCCGCGAGGAGTTCGAGGCGATCGGCGCCGCCCCGTTCGACGATCGCGGCAACGTGACCGACGAATGGATGGCGGCGTGCCAGGAGCTGTGGACTGCCGAGGCGCCGAAATTCTCCGGCAAGTACGTCGAGTTCGACGACGTGGTCTTCACGCCCAAGCCGGTGCAGAAGCCGATCCCGATCTGGGTCGGCGGGGAGAGCGCGCCGGCGCTGCGGCGCACCGTCCGCTATGCCCACGGCTGGTATCCGGTCGGCACGAACCCGCAGCACCCGATGAACACGGTCTCGACCTTCGAGAAGGGGCTGGAACGCTTCCACGGGTTCTGCCAGCGCGGCGGCCGCGATCCGAAGGAGATCGCGCTCGCCTATCGTGTCCTGTCCGGCCCCGGCGTGCGACCGCGCGCGACCATCGAGGGCGAGGCCGAGCTGTTCACGGGCGGCGCCGCCGACTGGGTCGGCGACATCCGGCGGCTTCGCGATCTCGGCGTCGGCGCGGTCGATGTGCGCCTGTTCGGCTATGGCGAGGATCGAACCCTGCAGGGCACGATCGACAACATGCATCGCTTCCGCGACGGCGTGCTGTCGAAGATCGCCTGAAGCGCGGGATGCTCTCTCGGATGCTGGTCCGGGTGACGTTTCCGCTGTCTGCGGCGAATTGCCTGAACCAGTCGGCGCGCACGGTGATGGCGATCGTCGGTCCCGTGCTCGCCGTGGAGCTCGGGCTGTCGGCGGCCGAGCTCGGCGTGCTGGCGGCCTGCCTTTTCGCGGCCTATGCGGCCACGCAACTGCCGCTTGGCGTCGCGCTCGATGCGTTCGGCGCGCGCCGGGTCCAGACCGCGCTGATGCTGGTCGCGGCGGCTGGCTTCGCGATCTTCGCGCTGTCGCCGGGCTTTGCCGGCCTGGTCGTGGCGCGGATTCTCCTGGGCATCGGCATATCGGCCGGCCTGATGGCGGTGATCAAGGCGCACACCGACTGGTTCGAGCGCGGCCGGGTCGCGCGCGTGACCGGCCTCGCGACGGCGATCGGCGCGCTCGGCAGCACGCTCACCACGTCGCCGGTCCAGGCCGTGCTGCCGGCGCTCGGCTGGCGCGGCGTGTTCTGGCTCCTGTGCCTCGTGGCGCTCGGCGTTGCGGCCTGGATCTTCCTGTCGGTGCCCGACAAGCCCGGCGTATCGGGGCCGCGCGCCCCGGGCCCGGCGCACACCCTGCGCGGCGACATCGCGTCGAGCGGCCGCATCCTCGTCTCGCGTACCTTTTGGCGGCTGGCTCCGGCGGTCGCGACGCTGTCGATGTTCAACTTCGTCTACCTGGGCCTGTGGGCAGGACCGTGGCTGCGCGACGTGGCCGGCATGGACGGAACGGCGCGGGCCGGCGTGCTGTTCCTCTTCACCTTCGCGATGGTAGTCGGCAGCGTGCTTACCGGCAGCGCCGCCAGCCGGGCGAGCACTGTCGGCCTTCCGCCTTTCATCGTCCCGATCGTCTGTCTTGCCGGGCTGGTGCTGCTGCAGGTTGGCCTCATGCTGCAGCCGGGCCAGCCTGCGGTCGTGCTCGCGTTGTGGCTGGCGATCGCGGTGTTCGGGGCGGCGGGTCCTGTGGGCTACGTCGCGGTATGCCAGATGTTCCCGCCCGAGCAGACCGGGCGGGTCTCGACGGCCGTGAACACGCTGACCTTGGGGTTCGCGTTCCTGGTCCAGGCGGCGATCGGCGGGATCCTCGATCTCTGGCCGCGCACCCGGTCGGACGGCTGGGACCCGGACGGCTACAGCTGGGCCCTGGCGCTGACCGCGGCGCTCCAGGCGCTCGCGGCGCTCGCGATGACGACGGCCCAGCGACGAGGACGTGCGACTTGAGCCACTCTGATGCCTGGACGCCCGGCGGACCGCTGCGCCATCTGCGGCCGGTGGCCGGAATGTCGGAAACGCCGCCGCGCTGGGCGCGACCCTCGGTCCCGCTCGGCCATCATCCGCCGGTCTGGCCGGTGCAGGGCGCCGCCTGACGGCGTTGCGACCCGCCCGCGCCGGCGAGCTTCAGCCCGCGGCGGGGATGGGCCGCGCGCCCGACCGCGTGCGACCGGGGCCTCCGAACACGATCTGCACCATTCCCGCCACGACACCGATCAGCACGCCGATTCGCCAGGCGAGATCGTAGTTGCCGAACATGTCGACGGTCAGGCCGCCGCCCCAGGCGCCGACCACCGAGCCCATCTGGTGGATTACGAACGACACCCCGAGCAGCGTCGCCATGTTGCGCGTGCCGAACAGGTCGGCGACATAGCCCGAGACCAGCGGGATGACGCCCAGCCACAGCATGCCCATCGCGGCGGCGAACAGTATGGTCGTGGCGGGGGTCGGGGGCAGCATGAAATAGATCGCCAGGACAGCCGACCGCGCCAGGTAGGTCAGACCCAGCAGCACGTTCTTGGCGTGGTACTGGCCCAGCCAGCCCGCCAGCAGGCAGCCGGCGATGTTGATGCCGCCGATAATCGCCAGCGCCGTGGCGCCGAGCATCGGGTCCTGCCCGCACAGCGCCAGATAGTTCGGCAGGTGCGTGTTGATGAAGATGAGCTGCAGCCCGCAGACGAAATGCGTGGCGCACAGCACCACGAAGCGGCGGTTGCGCAGCGCCTCGCCGATCACCCCGCCGACCGAGGCGCGCGGCGCCGCCGGCTGCGGCAGGCGGTCGACCCGCCCGGTGATCGCCGCCGCGGGCACCATCGCCACGGCCAGCACGACGAACAGCACGCCGCCCCAGCGCCAGTCCCATTCGCCCAGCAGCACCTGCAGGACGGGCGCGATCACCAGCGTACCGACCGAGGAGAAGGCGCCGACGATGCCGAGGACCACGCTGCGCCGTGCGGGCGAGGCGGCGCGCGCGGTCGCCGTCATCGCCAGCGACGAGCCGGTGCAGGCGATGCCGATCCCGATCAGCACCTGCGCCAGGATCAGCGTCCAGAGGCCGGCGGTGGCTGTCATCATCGCCATGGCGGCGATGTAGGCGAGCGCGCCCAGCACCATGACCGGGCGCAACCCCCAGCGGTCGGCGACCGCCCCGAGCGGCGCCTGCACGAGACCCCAGACGATGTTCTGGATCGCGATCGCGAAGGTGAAATCCGCCGCCGACAGGGCGAGCGCCTGGGTCATCGGCGGCAGGAACAGGCCGAGGCACTGACGCATGCCCATGGCGAGGCTCATCATCACCGACGCGGCGATGAGGATCGGCATCGTGCTCGCGCGAGTCGCTGCGGTCATGTCTTGTACGCTTCCTCTTTCGCGATCACTCCGCCGCGGCGCGCGCCGAGAGGCCGAGCTCGCCGAGCCGCGGCAGGACCTCCTTGCTGAACAGGGTCAGGTTGTCGACCGTGTCCTCGTGCGTGAGGTGGCCGCCCTGGCCCATCATGAGCAGGTGGCCGAAGCCGCCGACATGGTCGTGGAATGCCTTGATCTGGTCGAACACCATGTCGGGCGTGCCGGCGAAGCAGATGCCGGCGTCGATGAACTGGTCGACGGTCGCGGCCGTCACGTCGACCTGCCGGCCGTCGCGCAGCTGCATGGTGCGCATGGCGACGCCGCTGCCGTAGCCCGGCCATCGGAGGGCCTGCGCCGTCGCGGCGACCGACTGATAGCCGGGCGGGAAGGCGAACTGGGCGCCCACGCGCAGCGCCGTCCGGCTGTAGTCGAGGATGTGATTGGCCCGCCGGTAGCCTTCCTCCGGGGTGGAGCCGACGCCCACCATGGCCATGTAGGCGAAGCGGTCCGGCGTCACCTGACGGCCCCGGCTCGCCGCTCCCTTGCGATAGGCGGCATAGATGCCCGGCGTGCGGACATAGCCGGTGTTGAGGGAGCCGATGACGTAGCCGCGCTCGCCGCCGACCTGCGCCGATTCCGGGCTGTTCACGGTGAGCCAGACCGGCGGATGCGGCTGCTGGTAGGGGCGTGGCCAGACGTTGACCTGCCGGTAGTGGTAGTAGCGCCCTTCCCAGTTGAACGGGCCGTCGTGCGTGGTCATCGCCTTCAGGATGAGATCGTGAGCCTCCCAGAAGCGCGCCATCAGGTCGGCCGGGTTGCTGTTGGCCGGCGTCACCTCGAAGGGCGCGCCCTTGACGAAGCCCATCTCGACGCGGCCGCGCGAGATCACGTCCAGCATCGAGTATTCTTCGGCGACGCGCACGGCATCGAAGCGGTTGCCGATCGGCATGCCGAGGCAGAGCAGGCGCGCCTTCTTCGTTTCGCGCGCCAGGATCGCCATCGGGATGGTGCACACCGAATCGATGCAGGTCGCCGTGGCGTGGTGCTCGTTGACCATGATGTTGAGCCCGAGCTCGTCGCACAGGACCCATTCGTCGAGGTAGCGATGGTACAGGTCGGCCGCGACCTTGGGATCGCACAGCCGGCTCGGCACGACGTTGCGCAGCTGGGGCCCGAGCTCCTGCCACGCCGGATGATAGGCGAGCTCGCTGAAATGCCAGACTTTCATGGTCGTCGTTCCCCCTCTGCTCGGGAGTTGGCGGTCACTTGGCGACAAAGGCGTCGATTGCCCGGATGACGGCATCGGGCTGCTCGATCTCGGGGTAGTGCCCGGCTGCCGGGACGAGCGAGAATTCCGCCGCGGGCAGCGCCGCGGCGAGCGACCGTCCGTAGGCGGGCCGGGCGAAGCCGTCCGCCTCGCCCCAGAGCACCAGGGTCGGCACGCCGACGCGATGCAGCCACCGCTTCAGGCCCGGATTGTGGAGGTAGGGCCGCCAGCCATAGTGGGCGAGCATCTGGCGCTCGCGCGCCAGCCCCTCGAGCTGCGCGACGGACAGGCTGGCGTAGTCCGGGGCATGGCGTTCCGGGTCGGCGAACAGCAGGGGAAAGGCCTGGATGTCGGGCAGGTAGAAGAGGTCGGCGAAGTCGCGCTCCTCGCGGCCGGAGAGCTTCACGCCGACCGACGAGACGAGCACCAGCTTCGACATCCGCGCATGATTGCGCACGCACATCTCGAGCGCGGTCCAGCCGCCGAGCGAGGCGCCGACGAGGACGACGCGCTCGTGCCCCAGCCTGTCGAGGAGATCGAGATAGAGATAGGCAAGATCGTCGACCGAGCGGAAGTCGGCGGGCACCGGCGTCGCCCCGTAGCCCGGGTGCCGCGGCGCGATCACCGTCCAGCGCTTCGCGAGCGCTGCGAGATACGGGCTTGCCTGCTCGACGTACTGCTCGGCATGCAGGTAGAGCAGCGGCGGCCCGGAGCCTTCGGTTCGAACCTCGACAGGGACGCCCCCGACATCGAGCGTTTCCAGTTTCAAGCCATCTCTCCTCTGGAGATCGGGACGGGTACCGCCCCGATCTTCTCGACATCGTGGTGCGCGCCGGCGTGCCTGGGGACCTCCCGGGCAAGCCTTCCTCGTCCGCGCGCGCATGGTCGCCAGTTGTCGCTGCGCTGTCGACTCGGCAGCGGCCGGCGATACCACCACGCGGACCGGGGCGCCGCCCCATAGGCGTTGAGCTAAGTCGAATCCTCAGCCTGAGGAGCCTTATGGACCCCTCGAGGTCTACTCGGCCGCCTTGGCGGTCGGCTCGCGGAAGGCAGTGCGCAGGGGGTCCCAGTCGTTGGCGCCGACGCGCGCGAAGGCCTGCTGCACGGTCATGGGACGGCCGGGCACGGGATGGCGGTGCTCCCTCTTGAGGGCGGCCAGCGCGTCATCGCAGGCCGACATCACGGTCTTGAACAGCAGGCCCGGGACGATCGCCAGACGATAGCCCATCTTCTGCACCTCGCGCAGGTCGACCTCCGGCGTCTTGCCGCCGTAGACGACGTTGAGCAGGCAGGGGCCGTGCACCAGGGTCGGCACCTTGGCGACCTCTTCCATCGTCTGCGGCGCCTCTACGAAAGCCATGTCAGCGCCGGCCGCCAGCGCCAGGTTGGCGCGGGCGATCGCCTCGTCGAAGCCCAGCCGGGCCCGCGCATCGGTGCGCGCGATGATGGTGAAGTCGGGATTGGTGCGGGCCGAGGCGGCGGCGCGAATCTTGGCCAGCCAGTCCTCGCGCGGCACGATCTCCTTGTCGTCGAGATGGCCGCAACGCTTGGGGAAACCCTGGTCCTCGAGATGCAGGGCCGCGACGCCGCGCCGTTCGTACTCGCGCACGGTGCGCACGACGTTGAGCTCGTTGCCGTAGCCGGTGTCGGCGTCGGCGATCACCGGAAGCCCGACCGCGCGGGCGATGCGCTCGGCGTTGTCGGCCATCTCGCTCATGGTGACGAGGCCGTAGTCGGGGAAGCCGATGGTCGCGGCGGTGCCGGCGCCGGTCATGTAGACCGCCGGGAAGCCGGCCTGCTCGATCAGGCGGGCGGTGAGGCCGTCGTAGGCGCCCGGCGCGATCACCATGTCGCCGCCGGCGAGCTGCGCGCGCAGGCGCGTGGCGTTGCTGGTCATGAATTCCTCCTCCTCGTCACCTGGCCGCACGGCGCGGCATGTCGTCGGGCGTGCCCTCGGGCACGACTGTTGCGAACCATAGAGCTTGCGGGCGATCTCGCACACCACCTTGCGGCGGGCGGCCGGGGCATTCACATACCTGATTACCCAGATGCGTCCGCTCGCAGATATCGCGCCATAGATGAGCGCTCTTTCATTCTCCTCCCTGGCGAAGCCGGGGAGGTGCCCCCGTAATCGGGGGCGGAGGGGTCATGGGCCTCAGTCCCGCTGCTCATGACCCCTCCGTCGCCGTAAGACGGCGACACCTCCCCAGCTTCGCTAGAGCGAAGCTGGGGAGGAGAATGAATGGCGCGCCCATCTATGGGCACCATATCGTGCAGGCGGACGCATCTGGGTAATCAGGTATGCGATTGCCCTGGGCAGGTGCCCGGGCGCGCGGCTCAGAGCGTCGCGCGAATCGGGTCGGACGCCGTCGCGGCGATGGCGGCCGGAGCGCCACCTGACACTGTTCTCGCCGCGCTCCTCGGGGCAAGGGTGAGCCCCAGCAGGCTCGCGAGCGTCGCGGCGGAGTCGTGCCAGGAGGGAAGCGTCGACCGGTCGAGGCGCTGCGCGATCTCGGCTCGCGCCCTTTGCAGGGCGCGATCGTCCATTGCGAATTTCGCGATGGCACGTGCGAGGTCGCTGGCGCTGTCGGCCCTCACATACCGGGCGAGGTCGAGACCTGCTTCCGGAATGCCGCCGGCGGTCGAGGCGATGCAGGGCGTGCCATGCGCCAGGCTCTCCTGCACGGGCAGGCCCCATCCCTCGTCGAAGCTGGGCAGCACCGTTGCCCTGGCACAGCGGTACAGGGTCGAGAGCTCGGGGTCGCTGGCGTCCCGGATCCAGCGCACGGTGGCGCGCAGATGAGGGTCCGTCCGCAACCGCCGGCGCACCGCCTGCGATCGCCAGCCGTCGCGGCCGGCCAGCACGCACGGCAGCGGCGCCTGTCCGGGCGACGAAGCGAGCAGGGTGAGCGCGTCGAGCAGGGTGCCGAGGTTCTTGCGCGGCTCGACGGTTCCCACGTGCAGGATGTAGCCGTTCCTGCGCAGCCCGTGCTTGCGGAGGACCGAGTCGTCCAGCTGCAGCGTATCGGTCGCGGGAGCGACCGGCTCGGGCCAGCCCATCGGCATGATCTGCGGCGGCACCGTGGGAAGGCGCCGGTCGGAGAGGTGACGCTCGAGCTGGCCTGCGACATGGCGCGAGGTGACGAGCCAGCGGTCGACTTCCGGTGCGAGGCGCGCGAACTGCTCGGCGAACAGCCTGCCGAAATAAGGGTGGCTCCAGCCCGGCACGTCGAGCACCGCAAGGTCGTGAACGAGATGGACCAGCCTTGCGCGATGGCGCCGCTTCAGCCGGATCAGGGACTCGACATGGCCGGCATGGCACCAGAAGTCGCCGAGCCCGACCAGCGCGGCGCAGCGGTCCGTGGGATCGAGCAGCCGCGGCGCGGGCGATCGCGCCGGCCAGCGGCCCGCACACCAGCCCTCCCAGAAGGGATCGGTGAACGTCCAGCCGAGCGCGAGGTAGGGAAGATGGATCGCCCGCATCTCTCGGACGAGCCGCGCCGGATGCGACAGCCGCATGCTCTGCCCGAACAGCCGGCGCAGGCGGGCAATCGACTCGTGTCGCCTGTCCGCGATCGTCAGCCCGGCGACGACGGCCGGGTCGACGACGTAGAACGCGTCCGATCCGATGGCCCGCGCGATGAAGCGCACGTCGGGGTGGAAGGCCAGGGCAGGGACGCCGAGAATGCGCTCGCTGACCCGTTGCACGCCCGATGGCTGCGTCAGGTAGGCGTACCATTGCACCAGGCCCGAGACGTCGAACAGCACGCGCCCGCCGCTCGGGCAGGCTCCGCTGCCCGGCGCGGCGTACACTAGAAGCCCTTCTTGGGGGTGCGCAGGAACGGCACGTTGCGGCTGACGAAGCCGGTCGCCAGCGCCTTGGCGACGATCGGCAGCAGCGCGGCCTCCATCGCCCACATGCCGGCGACATCGATCGCGAACCCGAACCCGAGAGGCCGGCCGAGCAGCCGCGCCGCCAGCAGCGCGCCGGTGCTCTTCAGCACCACGATGGCGGCGACGACCGACAGCAGCGCCGCGCCCGTAGCGTTCCCGACGGACGGGTCGACCAGCCCGCCGCCGATCGCGATCAGCAGGGCCGTCACCAGAGCGGCCTGCGCGCTGGCATGGAACGTCGCCAGGAGAACGAACGCGGCCGCCTGATGCCAGGCGAGGCGCTTCAGCAGCGCCCACGGCAGATCGCGGAAGGCCTGCGCCGTCCCCGTCCCCCAGCGCTGGCGCTGGCGCGCGAGCACGTCGAACGTCTCGGGCAGCTCGCCCTCGACAGGCAGCGAAACCAGGTTGAGGCAGCGCCAGCCGCGGGCGAAGGCGCGAAAGCTGAGATCCTGGTCCTCGACCAGCGAGCGGCCGCTCCAGCCGCCCGCCTCGACGATCGCCTGGCGCCGCCACACGCCGCAGGTTCCGTTGAACGTCATGGGCACGCCCGCCCAGCCCCGCGCCGCCTGCTCGTAGGCGATGAAGGTGTCGAGCTCGAGCGCCTGGGCGCGCGTCAGGAGATTGCGGTCGCGGTTGCGGTGGTCGAGCCGCGCCTGGACGAACGCCGCGTCGGGGACGGCGGCCAGCGCCGCCATCGTCCGGCGCAGGAACGAGGGCGCAGGCTGGTAGTCGACATCGAAGATCGCCAGGTATGGCGCCTCCGTGAGAAGCAACCCTTCCGACAGGGCGCCGGCCTTGAAGTCCGTGCGATGGACGCGCACCACGTGCCGGATGGCAAGGCCGGCCGCGCGCCAGTGCGCGACGCGCCGGGCCGCCATGGCCGAGGTCTCGTCGGTGCTGTCGTCCAGGATCATGATCTCGAGCCGCTCGCGCGGCCAATCGAGCCGGCAGGCCGCGTCGATGGCCGGCCCGACCAGCGCCGGCTCGTTGAACACCGGGATCTGGACGCACACCCGCGGCAGCGGCTGGGGAAGCGACGGCGATTGCGCCAGCCAGGCGCGCTCCTGCGCCAGCCGGCGGGCGCCCGCGGCGAGATGGACGACGATCAGGTAGACGTCGGCCAGGAGCAGCACGCCGACGAAACCGCACAGGAGCAGGCCGAAGGCACCGAGAAGATCGACGAGCAATGCCGTCATGGAGGCTGCCTAGCCCCGCGCGCGATCAGGCAGGGCATTCGCATGCACGTGCATGGTCACCTTCCGGCACCCCGGGCTCAACTGGCCGGAGCGCGCATTCTTGCGGCGCCGCGCTCTCGCCTTGCCGTGTCCTGGCCGCCGTTGCGCGATCCCGCGATGACGTCGACGAAGGACGGCGCCGAACGCACGTCGGCCAGCTCCTCGACGAGGGTGTCGAGCACGTTCTCGATGTGCGCGGCCGTGTGGCGGCTGGTGATGAAGAACCTGAGGCGGGACTGATTCTCAGGCACGCCGGGGAAGATGATGGGCACCACGTTGTAGCCGCGCGCCAGCAGGCGGTGCGACAGGATCACCGTGTCGGGCGAGTTGCCGACGATGATCGGCACCACCGAGGCGCCGATGCTGAGCCCGGTGTCCAGCCCGCGCGCCCGGGCGGCGGCGAGGAACTTCCGTCCGTTGTCGCGCAGCTTCTCCAGGCGCCAGCGCTCGCGTTGCATGATGCCGATGGCGGCGAGGGCGGCCGCGGCCACGGGCGGCGCCGCGCCGACGCTGTAGACGAAGCCCGGCGAGGTGTACTTCAGGAGCTCGATCAGGCGCCGGCTGCCGGCGACATAGCCGCCGGTCGACGCGAGGGTCTTGCTGAGCGTGCCCATCCAGATCTCGATCTCGGCAGGATCGACGCCCTGCTCCTCGGCGATGCCGCGGCCCGTCGCGCCCAGCACGCCGAGCGAGTGCGCCTCGTCGACCATCAGCCAGGCATCGTAGCGCCGCTTCAGGCGAACCAGCGCCGCGAGGTCGGGCACGTCGCCGTCCATGCTGTAGAGGCCTTCGACCACGATCAGGGCGTGCCGGTGGCGCGTCCGGTTGAGCCGGAGCGCGCGTTCCATCGCCGCGACGTCGCCGTGCGGGCAGAGGATGCGCTTGGCGCCGGCGAGCCGCGCGCCTTCCACGACGCTGTTGTGGATCGCCGAATCGGTGACGATCAGGTCCTCCGGCCCGACCAGGCCGCCGATGACCGAGACGTTGGTCGCGTGGCCGCTCACGTAGGTCAGGGCATCCTCGACCCCGTGCAGGCGGGCGAGCGCTGCCTCGAGATCGCGATGCACCTGGCGCTCGCCGGCGGTCAGGCGGCTGGCCGACACCGACGTGCCGTAGCGATCGATCGCCGCCTTGGCGGCCGCGCCGACCGCGGCGTGGCCATTGAGGCCGAGATAGTCGTACGACGAGAAGTTGAGGAGCTGGCGGCCGTCGAGCGACGTCGTCTCGGCGGCGCGCCCGTCGTGCAAGCGATAGAACGGATTCTCGATGCCGGCCAGCACGCCCGCCGCCTTCTGCAGCTTGAGGCGCTCGTAGGCCGGCAGCGTGCCGAAATCGAAGGCGCGCCGGTCGGTGCGCGCGCTGGTCGCCGCGCCCTGGCTGGCAAGCCACTCGGTGCCGGCGGAGCGCCCCAGCGCCCGGCGAACGCGATCGATGGTATCCTGGGCTTCGTCGGGATGGTGCCTTCCGTCGGGCATTACAGGGGACCCTCCAGGCTGTGGGATTTCTCGAGGACGGCGTGCGCGGCCGCCTGGCGCCCGACCGCGTCGAGGGTCGACGCCTGGGTCGCGACGTGGCTGGTCGACAGCGCGGCGAGCGGCGCCGGCAGGGCGTCCCTGGGGACGCCGCCGGCAATCAGGCCGGCGATCCGGCGTGCCACGTCGGCCGGCGTGGTGCCGTTGGCGAGCGACATCGGCGGCAGCTCGACCTGCAGCGATTCCTCCACCGCGGTCCTGAGCTCCAGCATCATCAGCGAGTCCATGCCGATCTCGGCCAGCGCGCGATGGCGGTCGACCTCGAGGCTGGGCAGGCGCAGGACGCGGGCGATCTCGTCGACCACGAGGTCGAGCAGGGCGGCGGCCGCCTGGTCGGGGCTCAGGGTGCGGAGCTTCTCGACGATCGCCGCGCCTTCGCCCGGCGCGCGCGTGCCGGCGGCCGGCACGACGCCGGCGAACATCGGCGCGCGCACGACGGCGAGCTCGCGGCGCGGCGCGCTCCAGTCGATGCGCGCGATCGCGACGCAGCCGGCGACCGGCCGGCCGGCGCCGTCGATCGCGCCGTCGAGCGCGTCGAGGGCGGTGCGGGCGTCGATCAGGCTGGCGGCGAAGCGCTTCCTGAGGCTCGCGACCCTGGCGATGTTGCGCGACAGGTAGCCGGCGTCGGCGATGCCGCCCCAGGCGACGGCCAGCGCCGGCACGCCGCGCCGGCGCGCCTGGCAGGCCAGCCCCTCGACGAAGCCGTTGGCGGCGACGTAGTTGAGCTGGCCGGGATTGCCGAGCAGCGTCGTCGCCGAGGAATAGAGCAGCAGGTAGTCGAGGGCGAGGTCGCCGGCCGCCGCCACGAGATTCGCGGCGCCGGCGATCTTGGGCGGCAGCACCTTGTCGAGCGCGTCCCGGTCGAGGCTCTCGATCAGCCGGTCGTCGAGCACCATGGCGGCGTGCACGAGTCCCTTGACCGGCCGCTCGACGGCCAGGCTGCGCAGGAAGCGGCGCACGGCGCGGTCGTCGGCGACGTCGAGGGCGGCGACCGAGATTGCGGCGCCGGCGCGGCGCAGCTGGTCGATCTTGGCCGCTGCGGCGGCGGAGGGGATGCCGGTGCGGCCGGCCAGCGCGAGGTGGCGCGCGCCGCGCCCGAACAGCCACTCGGCGGTCGCCAGGCCGAAGCCGCTGGTGCCGCCCACGATCACGTGCACGCCGTCGGCATCTACGGGGAAGCGCGACGCGGGGCGCGGCTCGGCGCCGGCGCGGCGCGCCGGCACGACCACGATCTTGCCGATGTGACCGGATTTCTGCATCAGCCGGAAGGCGTCGGCGATGCGCTCGCCCTCGAACACGCGATGCGGCAGCGGCCGCAGGTTGCCGGTGGTGAAGTGGCCGAGCAGCTCGCCGAACAGGCGCTGCATCAGGTCGCGATGGCCGACCATCAGCTGGTCGAGGTCGACGGCGTGGTAGGCGAGGTTGCGGCGGAACGGGCGCAGGCCGACATGGGTGTTGGCGTAGAGGTCGCGCTTGCCGAGCTCGATGAAGCGGCCGAACGGCTTCAGGCAGTCGATCGAGCGCACCATGGCCTCGCCGGCCAGCGAGTTGAGCACCACGTCGACGCCCTGGCCGCCGGTGCAGGCGCTGACCTCGTCGGCGAAGGCGAGCGTGCGCGAGCTCGGCACGTGCTCGGCGCCGAGCGTGCGCAGGAGCGCGCGCTTCTCCTCGCTGCCCGCCGTGGCGATGACGCGCGCGCCGCGCAGGCGGGCGATCTGCAGGGCGGCCAGCCCGACGGCGCCGGCACCGCCGTGGACCAGCACCGTCTCGCCGGGCGCCAGGTTGCCCAGGTGGACGAGCGCGTAATAGGCGGTGAGGAAGGCGACCGGCAGCGTCGCCGCCGCCTCGACCGTGAGATCGGGCGGCACCGCCGCCACGGCGAAGGCGGGCGCGGTGACGTGGCTCGCGAAGCCGCCAGAGACGAAGGCCACGACGCGATCGCCGATCGCGAGGCCGGTGACGTCGGGCCCGAGCGCGCTCACCGTGCCGGCGCATTCCATGCCGAGCGCCGTGCCGGCATAGCCGCCCTCCAGCGCCTCCTCCGGCAGGAAGCCCAGCGTCCACATGACGTCGCGGAAGTTGAGGCCGGTGGCGGCGACCGCGATCTCGACCTCGCCGGGGCCGGGCGCGGCGCGCGGCTCGCTCAGCCAGGCGAGGCTGCCGCGGGCGGTCCCGGCGCGGCCGAGCCGGCGGCGCTCGGCCGGGTCGGGCGCGGCCGGCGACGGCGGCTCGGCGGCGAGGCCGCGGTCGAGGCGGAAGACGAGGCGTTCGCCGTCGCGATAGAAAATCTCGCGCTCGTCGGTCGGTGCCGCCATCTCTTCCGCGGCGCTCTCGAGCGACGCCGTGCCGGCGAGGCCGAGGCAGCGCATCTCGAGGGCGGGATACTCGTTCTGCGCCACGCGCAGCGCCGCGGTCAGCGAACGCCACAGCGGCTCATCGAGCGGATCGCCGACGCCGTCGGCCTGCGCGCCGAAATCGACCACGAGCCACAGGCGCGCGGTGGCGGCGCTGCGGCACAGCTCGGCCAGCTGCAGCAGCCGGTCGCCGAGATCCCGTGACGCGCCTTGGCATTCGCTTATGGGCGATGTGTCATTCTCCTCCTCAGCTTGGCTGGGGAGGTGTCGCCGCCTGCCCTGAGCGAAGCCGAAGGGTCCTACGGCGACGGAGGGGTCATGAGCAGCGGGACTGGGGCCCATGACCCCTCCGCCCCCAATTACGGGGGCACCTCCCCAGCCAGGCTGGGGAGGAGAATGAAAAGCGTGTCCATATGCGAATGCCCTGGTCGCTTCCCGGGCTCGGGATGACGGCGATGCCGGTGCGCTCGGGTCGTCCAGCGCGCTCGCGCTCGCCTGGTCGTGCGCCGCGACGACGAAGACGAGGTCGGTCGCCGGGGAACTCTCCGGCGCCTCGGGCGTGATCGCGCCCGCGCCCAGCTTCTCCTTCAGCGCCGTGTCGTCGCCGGCCCAGGCGAAGGTCGCGCGCCTGGCCGCCGGCGCGTTCTCTGCGGCGCCGGCTGCACGGGCCTGCATCAGAACGCCGATGCCGGCCTGGCCGAAAGCCGGCTCGGCAGAAACGCCGGAAAAACCCGCGGCCTCCAGCTCGTCGGCCCATTCGCGGGCCGTCAGCAAAGCGCCGATCGGGAAGGCGGCGCTGGCCGAGCGCGCCCACCAGTGCGCCCGTACGCCGCGCACGATGTCCCAGAACACGCCGGGCGCCGGCTCGCCGGCGACGATCGGCGCCTGCGGCCGCAGCAGGCGCGCCAGGCGGGCGAGGCCACCGCGCTGCGCGGCGATCTCGCTCAGGGCATCGACGGCGCCCGCGGCGTCGAAGGTGCCCGCCGGCCAGGCCTCGAGCTCGCTCCACGCGACGCAGCGGATCGACGGGCTGCCGTCGCCCAGCGCGGCGCGCGCCTGGTCGAGCTGCCAGGGATCGGGATCGGTGACGACGACCTCGAGGCCGGGCTCGCGCGCCAGCGCTTCGTCCATCGCCACGGCGTGCCCGGCGCCGATCAGCAGCAGGCGCAGCAGCCGGCCGCGCGGCCGCGCCCGCACGATCCCGGCGATGCCGGCCAGCACGGCGCGGCGGAGCAGCCCGATCTGCGCCGAGGCGACGCCGAGCTGGCGGAAGTGCGGCGAGAGCAGGTCGGTCTCGACTTCCGTGTCGCCGGCGGCCAGGCGATCGACGATCTCGCCCAGCCGCGCCAGGGTGGCGGCCTCCGCCGCCATGGTCGGGTGACGAGCGAGCAGGGAGCGCACCACCGAGCCGGTCTCCGGCAAGGTGCAGCTCTCGGTCACGCGCGGCACGCCGTCCTGCTCGCGCACCAGGTTCCGGGTCACGAGATGCCAGAACAGCGCCGACCGCAGGAAGGGCGACCAGCTCTCGTCCGCCTTGTCCGCGCTCTCGTCCGCGCCGTTCGGCGACGGCTCGACGACGGTCGGCCGCGCGCGGAAGGCGTCCCATGCGGCGCGCAGGCAGCCCGCCTCGATCAGCAGCAGCGCCTCGGCGAGATCATCGACTGCGCCCGGGGCAGGCCCTTCGACTGTACCCGGCGCAGGCTCTTCGGCTTCGGGCGCCGGGGCCTGAGGCGAGAAAGATGCTCCGGTATCGCTGTCATCCCGAGCCTCGCGAGGGACCTTTGGTGCGGTTTCGAAGGTCCCTCGCTGCGCTCGGGATGACAGCGATTGTGGAGCAGCGCTGGAGCTCTCCGGCGCTTCTCCTTGCGCGGCGTTCGGCACGCCGACGGCCGACCGGGCGCCGGCGCGGTGCAGCGCCCAGGTGGCGATGTGATAGCCGATGGCGCGCAGGTTCGGCGCCGGCTTGACCGGCGCCTCGACCAGCCGCACGTCGTCGGCGGCCAGGACGACGGTGCCGTCGCCGTCGAGCAGCTCGATGTCGACCAGGATCGACGACGGCGATTGCCGCAGCGTGCGGGCGACGACGCGCGCGGCGGCGCGGCCGAGGCCGAAGGCGCGCACGCGGCCGAAGCGCACCGGCAGCATCGCCTTCATCGGCATGTCGGCGACGCCCGCCTCCTCGGCGGCGAACAGCGCATGGAACGCCGCGTCGAGCGCGGTGAGGTCGATGACGCGGCCGGCGAGGCCGGGATCGTCGGCCGGCTCGAGGACGGCGATGCCGCGCTTGGGCTCGGGGAAGGTGACATGGCGCACGCGCTGGAACGCCGGTCCGTAGTCGAAGCCCAGGCGGCGCGAGACCTCGTAGACCGTCGCCTTGGGGACGACGACGCCACGCGACGGTGCGTTCGTCTCGGCGTGCGACGGTGCGCTTGTCGCGGCATGCGACGGCGTGGTCGTCGCGGCATGCGACGTCGTGCTCGTCGCGGCGTGCGCCGGCGCGCCGGGCCGGGCGGGCCTCTCGCCGACCGGCGCGCGGGCCGCGGTCGCGCGGGCGTTCAGGGTCCACTCCGCCCCGCTGCCGCGCGGCCGCGACAGGAGCTGGACGATGCCGGTCTCGGCGGCGAGCCGCACCGTCGTCTCGAACGACGTCGCGCCGTCGAACGCCAGGGGCCGCGCGATGTCGAGCTCGGCGAGCTCGAGCGCGCCTTCGGGGAAGATCTCGCGGGCCGCCGCCAGCAGCACCTCGACGTAGGCCGCCGCCGGGAAGACGGCGACGCCCGCGACCTTGTGGTCGGCGAGCCACGGGAACAGCGCCGGGTCGATGGTGGCGAACCATTCGGTGCAGCCGGCGCGCGGCGGCGCGCCGAGCAGGGGATGCGCCGGCGCGGCGAACAGGCCGGCCGCCTCCGCGGTCGGCCGGATCCTGAACTGCGTGCGGCGCCACGGATAGGACGGCAGCGGGATCGCCATCACCGGCGGCGGGCCGAAGAAGCGGACGGGATCGACGTCGCCGCCGGCCAGCACGAGGCGGGCCGCCGCCTGCTCCAGCGGGTCGTCGCCGGTCTCGTCCTGCGTCTCCGCGGCGGTGGCGACGACGGCGCCGCGCAGGTTGGCCTCGCGCAGCATGTCGCGCACGTAGCTCGCCAGCACCGGCCTGGGGCCGATCTCAGCGAAGATGCGCAGGCCGTGGCCGAGCAGGCAGCCGATGGCGTCGGCGAACTGCACCGGCTCACGCACGTTGCGCCACCAATGCTCGGCGCCGAGCGTGCCCGGCTCGGCGAGCGTTCCGGTGACCGACGACACGAACGGCGTGCGCCCGGCCAGCGGCGCGAGGCCGTCGAGCTCGCGCAGCAGCGGCGCGCGCACCGGCTCGACGAGGCTCGAGTGGAACGGATAGTCGAGGTCGAGGCGGCGCGCGCCGATGCGCTTCTCGGTGGCGAGGCCGAGCAGCAGCTCGATCTCGTCGGCCGGGCCCGAGACGGTGACGCTGCGCCGGCTGTTGACCGCGGCGACAGCGAGGCCCGGCGCGTCGATGCCGGCCAGCAGGCGTCGCGCGTCGCGCTCGCCCACCATGAGGGCCGCCATGGCGCCGCTGCCGTGTGCCGCCTCCTGGTGGCGGCTGCGCGCGATCACCACGTCGAACGCCTGGTCGGCGCCGAGCGCGCCGGCGCACCACGCCGCGGCGATCTCGCCGACGCTGTGGCCCACCGTCGCCGCCGGCACGACGCCGAGATCCTCGAGGCAGCGCACGGTGGCCATCTGCAGGGCGAGCAGCGCCGGCTGGGCCCAGGTGGCGCGGCGCAGGCGCCGGGCGGCGTCGTCGGCGAACAGCAGCTCGACCACCGACCATTTCTGGCGGCGGGCGAGCTGCGCGTCGATGTCCTCGAGGGCGGCGCGGAAGCGCGGGCTCGCCCGCCACGCGGCGCGTCCCATGCCGGCCCATTGCGAGCCGTTGCCCGAGAAGACGTAGGCGATCGGCAGGCGCTGCCCGATCGCCTGGCCCGTCGCCACCGCGGCCGGCGTCTCGCCGCGGGCCATGGCCTCGAGCGCGTTGCGGACCTGCGCGTTCGACTGGCCGCGCACGATGGCGCGGTGGGGCAGCATGTCGCGCTGGTGCGCGGCGGCGCGGATCAGCTCGTTGACCAGGCGCCGGTCGGACGGCCACGCCTTCAGCGTGCCCGCAGCCACGCCAGGAAGCGCGTCAGCAGAATGCGCGGAGAGCAGGAGGGGCGGGGGCGCCGTCTCGCTTCGCCGGCCGGCGACGCTGACGGTGCGGTCCTCGCCCTGGATGACGACATGGGCATTGGTGCCTCCGAAGCCGAACGAGTTGATGCCCGCCAGCAGCGGTCCGCGCCGGTCGGGCAAGGGCCAGTTGTGCGCGACGACGCGCAGGTTGAGCGCGTCGAGCGGGATGTCGGGGTTGGGCTGCGCCTGGTGCAGGGTCGCCGGCAGCACGCCGCGGTTCAGCGCCAGGATCGCCTTCAGCACGCCGGCCAGGCCCGACGCCGGCTCGAGATGGCCGATGTTGGACTTGACCGAGCCGATCGGCAGCGGCTGCGCGCGCTGCTGCGCCAGCGCCTTGCCGAGCGCGTCGGCCTCGATCGGGTCGCCGGCCCTGGTGCCGGTGCCGTGCGCCTCGACGAAGGCGAGCTCGCCGGCATCGATGCCGAACTCGCCGTAGACGCGGCGCAGCAGGCGGCGCTGCGAGTCGGGCGAGGGCAGCGACAGGCCGTTGGTCCGGCCGTCCTGGCCGACGCCCCACGCCGCCAGCGTGGCGTGGATGCGGTTGCGCTGGCGGCGCGCGCCGGCCACCGAGCGCAGCACCAGGGCGATCGCGCCCTCGGCGCGGACATAGCCGTCGGCCGCCTCGTCGAACGGCCGGCAGCGGCCGGTCGGCGACAGCATCGAGGCGCGCGAGAAGCCGACGAAGGAGAGCGGCGAGAGCAGCAGGTTGACGCTGCCCACGATCGCGGTCTCGACCGTGCCGTTGCGGATCGCGTCGGCCGCCAGGCAGAGCGCCACCATCGACGACGAGCACGCCGTGTCGACGGTGAAGCTCGGGCCGTGCAGGTCGAGCGCGTAGGACAGCCGGTTCGACAGGATGCTGAGCGTGTTGCCCGTCATCATGTGGACGTCGGCCGCCGACGGATCGGCGAGGAAGCGCGCGCCGTGATCGACCGACGAGGCGCCGACATAGACCCCGGTCTCGCTGCCCGCCAGGCTCGACGGCCGTACGCCGGCGTGCGACAGCGCATCGTGCGCGACCTCGAGCAGGTGACGCTGCTGCGGATCGACCTGCTCGGCCTCGCGCGGGCTCATGCCGAACGCCTGGGCGTCGAACGCCCACACATCGTCGATCAGGCCGGCCGCGAAGCTGTAGCTGCGGCCGCCCTGGTCGGGCGCGGGATGGTAGAACGGGTCCGCCGGGAAGCGGTCCGGCGTGACCCAGCCGATCGCCGACCGGTTGTCGCGCAACAGCGCCCACAACCCGTCCACATCGGCGGCGCCCGGCAGGCGGCCGGCATAGCCGACGATGGCGATATCCCTGTCGTCGTGAACCCTGCGCTCCCGCATCACCATGTTTCGTTCACTGTCCCGATCCGGTGGACGATGCTGCTCCGTGTCACGAACGTCTTCGGCGTTGTCCCTTCTGTGGCGTATCTCTCATGGTTGCGATACCTGTCTCCCGATCTCGTCACCGGAAGGCCACAGACCTTCTGCAATCCGGTCATCCTAGTTCGTCGTCGGCGAGAAGCGATAGGGATTGGCGCATACCTCGGCGCACGATTCCGGAGTATCGATGGCGATGCACGCAGGGATGGTGCGAGTAAATCGAGCACGTCGGAAGCCGGCGATTATCGATCGGGTCCATATTGAAAGAGAAATGGCAGGAATGACGAAGGGGCCGCTATCGATTCGTGAGCGCGATGCGCGCCGCATCGTGCTTCTCCATCTCGACAGCCTCGTCTGCCTGCCCGCGCTCGATATTCTTTTCTCTGCATTGGGACCGCGCATTTCGCTCGTCGTCTCGTCTGATCGATTCGCCGGCACTCTCGGCGGCGTCTGCCGTCAGTTCGCGCACAACCGTTCCCGCTCCGGGCTCCGGCTGACGCTCGCGCTCGGCTTCGACATCGTCGCGCTGCGCATCGCCCTGCTTTTCGCACCGGCGATGCGCGCTCTCGGGCGCCATGCTCCGCTGCGCAGCGCGCGCGAGCACGCGCGCGCCGTCGGCGCGGCGCATGTCGCGAGCGCCGACATCAATGGATCGAAAGTGCTCGATCTGCTGCGGAACCTTCGGCCCGACCTCGTCGTTTCGTTTCATTTCGACCAGATTTTGCGCCCGTCATTCCTCGAGGCGGCCGGCGCACCAGTGTTGAATGTCCATCCGGCGTTGCTACCCGCGCACCGCGGACCGTGCCCGTCGTTCTGGGCGCTGGCGGCGGGCGAGGCGCGCTGCGGCGTGACGATCCATCGCGTCGTGGATGCCGGCATCGACACGGGCGAGCCGGTCGCGCGCGCGGCGCGCGCGATGCCGGCGGGCGTCTCCACGAGCGAGCTCGACGAGCTGCTCTTCGTCGAAGGCGCCCACGCGCTCGTCGCGTTGCTCACGCTGCAGCCTGGCAGCGCACGCCTCGATCCGCCCGGCGTTGCCGGGCCGTACGAATCCCTGCCGCCGCGCTTTCTCGTGTTGGCGGCGCGCCGGCGCGGCGTGCGGCTGTGGCGGCTGGCTCAGTCGGTGCGCTTGCTGGCGCGGTTGTTCGGGTGGAGGCGTTAATGAATCAGAGACGGCCATCCAGAGTCAGCGCGGCGCCGAGCGGCCAGACGCCTTGCGAGTAGCCTACGGCCTGGGGCAGAGGAAACGAATCGAACAGCGGACGATCGTCGAACCGAAGGGGCTTCCAAGCGCGTTCGATTGCCGCGATTGCCGCCTCCCAGTCGGTCGAACTGTCCCTCTTCTGCGCATAGGTAAGGACTCGGTCTCTGCCTGCACCCGAATAAAAATCCTTCAGTCGATGATCGATGTCGGCCAGACCAGCGCCGCACACGGGCAGTTCCAGCAGGCCGCCGGCAAACGGCGCGAACCAGGCGCACGGAATACCATAGGCTTCCGCGATCACCATGCCGTGAAGACTAGTCGAGAGGAGGCACCGGCACGAGGTCATCTCGCGGATCTTGGCGCCGATCGCCTCTAAGGTCGGCCGTACATAGGTGTTGATCAGGCGAACGCGCCCGGCGAGCGAGGGCGGTATCAGGTATCTCTTGAACTCCTCGCTTGCCGTCCCGCTCGAATCGGGACGATCGAGCTCCGTGATGTGCAGAACGACTCCCAGATCGGCGATGTCCGCCGTTCGTTGCTCCGGGAACAGCCGCGGTAGGAACCAGACGGGATCACCATAGATCTCCGGCACGTCGATGCCGTTCTCGCGCAAGACACGCGCGCTGAACACGCCGCGCAAACCATGGACCTGGAAACGCGTCTGGGGAGGTCGAATGTAATGCCGGAAAGGCGACTGCACTGCGTTTCTCGTTGCGTCGACGCCGGTACCCCAGAAGTGAACGGTCCCGAGTCTCTGGCTCTGACCGATCGTGCCGACCGAGACGATACGTTCGATACTTTCGTCGAAGTGCGCATGGCGCACGGGCAGTCCCGACATTGCCGCCACGATGACCGGGCTCAAGGCATCACCCAGATTGACGTCGGGATGCTGTGCTGTGGCGGCAACCCAGGACACCGGCACGGCAAAGGACGCAGCCGACTCCTGCAGCATATCCTCCGTCACCGCTATTGGGTCGACATTACGCGCGCGGGCTGCTGCCTCGACTCTCAACCTCGCCAACAGGCCGATGCGTTCGGACTCCATCCTGCGACTGTCCCCAGCGACACGGAGCTTGTGTGCCACGAACCTGCTGGCACGGCTGACCGCTTCTTTCAACATGCGTCACACTCACACGATGCCAAGGTCACTCCGCGACCAGGAATTGCCGACGCTGCGTGAACTGGTCGTGTTCGAGCCATTGCGAGATCCGGACTAGGCTACGAGCGCTCGTCGCCGCGTACGCCAGACGACGGTTCTGCCGGTCAGCGCCATGATGCAAAGCGGCAGGACCAGGATCTCGCGTGTCAGCCAGACCACGGGCGAGAGCCCCCCGAGGTGCCAGCGGGCGAGGTAAAGGAACATCGCCTCGACGACGAAGAGAGCGCACAGTGTAGCTGCCAGTCCGGCCCACCAGGGTGCGCCGAGGCTCGCCGCCAGGAGCGCGCCTGCGGTGGCCGCTGCCCAGGACGACAAGACAATCTCGGCGACGAACACGCCCGGCACCTGACGACGGCGGCAGAAGAACCAGCGCAAATGGCGGTTCCAGACCTCGCCGAACGTGCGGCGACCTATGACCTGTCGCACCGGTTCAGGACTGAGGGCAGTGCGGCCGCCGACCTGGGAGATGCGCTTCTGCAACTCGGAGTCCTCGCACAGGCCGTGACCGATCGTCTGGAGACCGCCGATCCGATCGAGGTCGCGACGACGCACGAGCATCGTTTTGCCGGTCACGCCCGACAGGCCGATCATGTCGCCCGCGAGCTGCAAGCGTGAGAAGTACCCGTTCATGAAGGCTGCATCGACGCGTCCCCAGAAGCTCGCCGGTTCCACACCGAGCGCTGCGGCCGAGACGAGGCTGTACCCCTCCTCCAGGACGGCAAGATGCCCGTGAACACGCGTCGACGCCGAGACCACATTGTCATCGGTGAACAACAGCAGCTCGCGTCGCGCTTCGCGGACTGCCGCGGCGAGCAGGTCCACCTTGGAATTGGAACTGGCCGACAACGCCAGTGCAAGCGCTCGAATCCGTTCTGGTTTCCTTTGTTCTTGTTCCAGGATGGCGGTGACCGCGAACGGATCGTCTGCAGGTGCAGAAAGGAGAATCTCGCAGTCCGGGAAGTCGAGGTGAAGCAGGGATGTCACACACGACGCGAGGTCCGCCGCCGGCGATGTCACTGGAACGATGATGGATATGCCAGGCGCAACACCGGGCCGGATGACTTTCCGTCGCTTCAGCGGCTGCATGAGCGCAAACAAAGCGGTTCCGCACGCCCAACCAGCGGACGCGACCCACAACATCCCGAAGGGCAACCACTCAATCCAGGCCGACAATTCTCTGTCCAACTGAAGTGACACAGTGAAATTGCAACATGTCGCGAAAGGCGCCGCTGTGATCAACGGCTGACTGTCGCTCGATCGGAATGGAGGCCATTGAGCCTGCCCAGCGGGCTAGAGGTCGGACTTCTATCCAGTTTGCTCGCGAACCCGAGGCCGATCGCTTGTGCGCATCGTGCCTCGTCCGGGCAATTTGCGTTCGCAATGGGAATTCAAGGCCGAGGCCCAATCGACGCCCGATGCGCTCGACGGCGACTAGATAATCTCGATCAATGCCTGTCCGTAGTTCCAGCCGGAGCAGTTGAAGGCCAGATAGCGGTACTTCCAGCCGAACTGTCGCACCGCCTCGGCGAACGCCTTGTGTTCGTGGTCCTGCCAACCGAAGTAATTCAGGTAGTTGTCCATGAGAATCACGGTCCCCGTCCCGATGCGGGGCCCGAAGCACTCGAACACGGTCTTTGCGGACGCGTAGAGATCCGCGTCGAAGTGGAGAATAGTCACGGGCCCTGGATTGGCAGTCGCGAAGGGCGGCACCGTCTCGCTGAACCAGCCCTTGTGAAGAACGACGTTCTTCTCGACCTCGGGCAACTCGCCATGGAGCGAGAGAGCACCACTCTTCAGGCGGTGACGCCACAGCTCCGGAAGCCCTTCGAACGAGTCGAAGCCATGGAACTGCTTGTCGCGAAGATGCGCGACTGTCCTGATCTTCTTCGCGAAAAAGTTGATCGATAGACCATGGAACACGCCGAACTCGAGCAACAGGCCGTCGACCTTGGTTTCCGCGGCCTTGGCGATGGCCATTTCCCAGAGGTCGCTGCGGCGCCTCTTCAGGACCACCGACCCGAGATGCGGGCGAATGTAGTCCAGGGACGATTTGGTGGCCTCGATGCGCATGTGGGTTTGCACATCCGTCATGACGTCCAAGACCTTGCGGCGCATGGCCGCGTCGATGTCCTTGACGAGCTCGGCCTTGAAGGTGGCACGCGCGGCGAGCTCATCGGCTTCCGTTGTCATCGCATCGCCATCGGGCATTGTCCGACTCCCTCTCTGTGTCTGAAGCGCGTCAGTTGCTCACGTAGATCGCACCGGCTCGGCTGACGTCGAAGTACATGCCGGTGATGCTGCGCAGCAGGGTCAGCACTTTCTGTGCCTGCGTGGCCTCCGCATTGGAGACGAGGATGATGTCCTTGTTTCGCAGCGTCAGGTTCTGGGCGGCGAAGTATCCTCCGGCTTGCGTCAGGTCGACCCGGTAGACCATCTGCACACGTGGGGCGGTCATGAGGCGCGTGGCCTCGGTGCTGGTGAACGACGAGTCCACGGCCGTCGTGTCCGCGGACATGATCGACCGGGCAAAGGGCGCGGGCTCGTTGCGCAACAGATAGATGCCGGCAAGGTTCCCGACGGTGTCGATCGTGCCACCGGCGCGCGCGATGCCCTCGGCCAGCGTCACGCGTTCGGTGTCCATGCTGTACTGTGCAACCTTCATGGCCGCGCCCATGACGACGAAGGTCTTGGGATTGCGCATCACGACGACGCTGTCGTTCGGCCGCATTGCCAGATTGTCCGCCGGATCGGTCAGCACCTGCTGCATGGGAATGGTGGCCACGGTCCTGCCGCGAATGATCCGCACGTCGAGTTCCGTTGCTGGGAACTTGGGGCCGCCCGCCTGCGCGACCACGTCCAGCAGACGCTCTCCGCGAAGCGTCAGCGGCACGAGACCGGCGCGGTTGACCTCGCCGCCGACCGTCACGGCGCTGGAATTCTGGTTGAGTAGCGAGACGATGACCTGCGGTCCTATCGTCTGCGTGGAGAGCCGCTCGGCAATTTCTTCCGCCGCCTGGGACGGCGTGCGACCGGCGATCGGCACGCGCCCGACGAAGGGAATCAGGATATGGCCGCCGGGCTCGATGATCTGGGCAGGGAGTGTCGCGCTCTGCGAGGCGCTCGAGGATTGCGGCGTCGCTTCTCCGGGGGCACCCCCGCTCGGCGACCTTTGTCCGGGCGCGCCGAACAGAGGAGATCCGCCGGTTTCATAGATGCTCACCGAGACGAGATCTCCGGCTCTCAAGGCGACATTCGCCCGATACTCCGCGAGCCGCAGACTCGGTGGGAAGCCATCCTCTGGCCGCTCGGTCAAGAGGCGGGCTACGGGAGGCGTTACGCGAACGAGATAGAGATCGAGCGCCGGTCCGGTCGAGGCCTCGAGCTGGGATGGCGTTGGTCCCGCCGACGGGAAGCCGCAACCGGAGATGGTCAATGAGCCGGCCAGAAGTGCCAGCGTCGCCATCATCATCGATGAGCTCCGAGGGTGCCGATGGGAGATGTCGATCCTCGCGGTCGGTCGCATCTGACCTCCTGTGCCACGCCGACCGATCGTATAGAGCCTCGAAAAAAATAGCAACCCTGTTGTCATTAATCACATTGAAAACAGGCTCGATTCTCCCTATGTTCGTGTTACAGGGGGCGCTTGGCCGGTCGAGGCGCGGAGTGAATGATGTCGCCAGCACAGCCGAAGGACGATGAGCCGGAGGGAAGGCCCGCAGATGCGGAGACGAGCGTGCCCGGAAGGCCCCTCGACCTTATGTCCAATCGATCGCGATCGCCCAACATGAGCCTTCACTCCGTCCGGTCAAAGGCGCCTGGCCTTGAGCTGCCTGCCCAGCCGGAGCGGCGGCGAGCGGCGAACGAGTCGAATCGTCTGGCACTAGAGGCGGAAAACCGGCGGAAGTCCACCCACAGGTGGACCGAGGCGCAATCCGACGGCGCGATAGACTTGATTCCCAGGCGCGCACCGCGGCGCCGGTGGGGCGCGGTGTTGTCGTTCCTGGCGTGCGTCGCCCTGCCGCTGGTGGCGGTCGCCGTGTACTACTGGGACTACGCATCGCCGCAGTACGAGGCGGAGTTCAGGTTCTCCGTACGCGACGCGAAAGCGGCCGCTGTCGGCAGCAAGGACGTCGGCGGATTTGCCGCCGTCATGGGGGCGGCCGCAGCGCCGAACTCGCTCGAGAACTACATGGTCGTCGAGTACCTGACGAGCAAGGACGCCGTCGAGACGATGCAGAGCAGGATCGACGTGCGCTCGCGCTACAGCGGTCCCGCCATCGACTGGGTCGCGCGTTTCGACAATCGCCAGCCGATTGAGGCTTTCGTTCGCTACTGGCGACGGCAAGTGGACATCGGGTACGATCAGGTCACGGGCATCGCCACCGCGCGTGTCAAGGCGTTCACGGCCGAGGATGCCGACCTCATCGCGAAGACCCTTGTCAAGATGGCAGAGGAGCTGATCGACCGGATCGCCACGAGGCCGCAGCGCGACGCCATCAAGTTCGCTGCCGAGGAGCTCAAGCTGGCGGAAGATCGCCTGAAGAACATAAGCAGCGAGCTGACGAAGTTCCGAAACGTGGAGCAGGTGATCGACCCGCAGTCCAACGTCGTCAGCAGCAACGTGCTGCTTGCCCAGACGCTCAGGGCAAGCTTGGCCCAGCTGCAGACAGAGCTGGCATCCCTGAAGAAGCAGAATCTTCCCGCGAACGCACCGGTGAACGTGGTACTGCAATCTCGCATCAAGGCCACCCGCGAGCAGCTCGCCGCCGTCGAGGCCCAGGTAGGCGGCTTCAGGGACGGCGCAAATCCGCTGTCCAAGGTCGTCGGTGACTACGAGAGGCTCGATCTCGAGCGCCAATTCGCCCAGGAGATGGTCAAGAGCACGATGCGAGCCCTCGAGGATGCCCGGATGACAGCTGCCGGAAAGCACATGTACGTCACCGTCTTCGTTCCGCCTACCTTGCCTGAAAGCGCGACCCATCCGAAGCGAATCCAGTCGATCCTGATCGCGGGCCTGTTCCTTCTGCTGTTCTGGACGTTGGGCCTGTTCTTCGTCCGCTCGGTGCGGGAGCATATATCCTAGGCCACGTCCCGTGAGATCATACCGATGATGGCCTGACTGGCACCTCCGCCAGACAGGCAACCCGGCAACGATGAGCCAGCCATGCTCGAACCCGAAACGGAAGCGCCTTCGAAGATGATGTCTGGAACGTCGCCCCAATCCGCATCGACCGCGGGCAGCGAGCAATCCGCTGGACTGTCCGAGCGGGAGAAGTCGCCTCTCGAGGAGTATCTGCTGTCGCTGCACCGGCTGGCATCGGCCCTTGCAGAGTCGAGCATCTTCGCAGAGAGCGGACTCGGCCTTGCCGAATGGGTGATCCTGCGCGAGCTCGATTCGTCACCGGTGCCGATGGCGACCTTGATTCGGCGCACCCGAGTCTCGCGTCAGAGAGTGCGGGTTCTCCTCAAGGAGCTGAAGACCAAGGGCTTGATCGCGATCGTGCAGGGAAGCGAAGGCGATCGGCGCGAACGCGCCGTTGTCGCGTCGCCTGCGGCCGTCGCCGCACTGCGCACGATTGCTGGACGTCTCGACCTCATGAGCGTCTCCGGTGGCGCACGCGGCGTATCGCGTCTTACACGGTTGAACCTGCGCTTGACGCGGGAACTTCGGGCGCTTCGCCTACCCGTGGCCGACGCATCCCCGGACATTGGCGAGCCGGCAGGAGACAGGCAGGCTGTGCGGCTACAAGGAAGGTAGAGCGATGAACACCGACACGGATCGCGTGTCTCGGACTGCTTATTGCGTCCGCTCCGCGCACCCGCTCCAACAAGATTCCTACCGAGCAATCTCCTTGTCATTGATCGAACACAGGCATCCGCGCGCCGCAGATTGAGGCAGCGCCAGGCACAGATCGACATGATGGCGCTGCCAGCACATCGAGGACCGCTCGTTCACACGCAGGAGATAGTGATGGCTGAGAAAACCGACCGAAAGCTGCTGGGTCTCGTGGCCCGGAGGATCGCCAACCTCTCCGTGCGCGACTGGATGTCGACGCCGGCCGAGACGCGCCGCCCCTACATCCTCGCGGCAGGTCGCGCCGTCCACGCGATGCAGAGATACGACAAGCACGTCGTGAAGGGGCGTGTTGCAGCCACTCCGGCCACGAAGCTCGATCTCTAGGCTCCTGAGCCCGAGCTGTCGAAAACCGACTGAAACTTCCCGAGGCAGACGCGAGACCGGTGTCGCGCGTCTGCCCGCTCCCAGCAAAGAATCGGATCATGTCGGCGACTGTCCAATCGATCCGCGAGTTCGTTCTCGCACTTGGCAATTGGCGCTCCACGATCGGACTGCTGACGCTCCACGAGATCAACTGGCGCTTTCGCGGCAGCCGCGTCGGCGCGGTCGTCTCCTTTGCCGAACCGTTCATGCTCGTGACACTGATCATCGTGCTGAGAGCGGTGTTCATGGACCGTTCGCCGGCCTATGGGCATTCTGCGGCGGTCTTCTATTCGTCGGGCGTCTTTCCATTCTATCTGTTCATCCGGCTTTCCGCACGCGGTCGGGCCACCCGCTACGACGCGGCACGACGTCTGCCGCGGGTCAGCAGCACGGACCTGGTCGTTGCTTCCATGATCGCGGAGGCCGTGCTGTTTCTCGGCGCGATGGTGATCTGGTTCTTCGGCCTGTGGCTGCTTGGGTTGCACGAGGCGGTGCCTCGCTCGCCTATAGACTGCCTGTACGCCCTTGCATTGATGGCCGCCTTGGGCGTCGGCGTCGGACTATTGAACTCGGCCGTGATGCGACGCATCCCCCTCTGGGGTTATGTCTATGGCACGTTGAGCAGGGTGCTGCTTTTCGCCTCCGGCGTCCTCTACATTGTCGACTTCCTGCCGCTGTTCGTCAGGCAGTACATCGTCTGGAACCCCCTCGCTCATGGCGTGGAATGGTTTCGACTGGGCCTCTATGGCAAGTATCCGGATTACACGCTGGATCGCCAGTATCTCATCATGGCGGCCGGCATCGCGCTCTTCGTAGGGGTCGTCGCGCATCGCGCGTCCGTGCGTGTCGCCCGCTAGCTGCCAGAATGCCCGTTGTGCTCCACCGCGTCAGCAAGCTCGTCGGCAGGGGGCGTCGCCGGACCCTGGTGCTCGACGACGTGAGCTGGACGATACCGCCGCGGCGCAGGATCGCGATCCTCGGCCAGCGCGGCGCGGGCAAGAGCACGCTTCTCGAGATCATCAGCGGTGTCCAGGTTCCCACGAGGGGTTGGGTCGAACGTCGCGCCGTGGTCTCTCCCGTGCACGGCCTCGTACGATACGGCACGGGCATGACAACCGCTGTTCACCTTGTCGAACGCCTGGCGGTGCTTTTTCGAACGAGCGATTCCGAGCTGATGCGGTACGTGGAGCAGTTTGCGGAGCTCGAAGGGCAGATGAACGTCCCCGTCCGGCAACTGACCCGGCACCAGCGGCAGGTTCTGAATTTCGCCCTCTTCTACGGCCTTCCGTGCGACCTCTATCTGTTCGACGGGAGATTCGACTTCGGAAGCGGCGCCTTGAGGATGCGTTGCCGGCAGGCGTTCCTTCAGCGGCAGAAGTCCGCCGGAATGATCCTCGCAACCGACAGGTCGCGCATCGCGCTCGAGTTCGGCGGCTCCGGGGGGGTCCTGCATCGGGGGAAGATCGCCTTGTTCGAAACCGTGGAGGAGGCGATCGAGGTCTTCGAGGCTCTCCCGCCGCCGGACCTGCGTGCTCCTTCTTCGCCCGAGGTGCTTTCCAATGATGATGACGACCTCGAAATCTAGGCTGTCAATCCGGTCGCTTCCGAGATCTCCCGCCTTTCATCCTCGGTGATTCTCCAACTCGCTGCCGTAGCATTCTGGGAGATCTGTTCCGGGCGGGACGCACCCGAGATCGCACAGGAAACCCGCGAGTCGGCGAGTATCCAGGCGAGTGACAGCTCGGCCAGGCTGCGAGCATGCCTGTTTGCAATCTTCAGCAGACGATCGACCATGGCCAGGTTCTCGCGACCTAGCAGCTTCTGCGCCGTGGGGCTGTCGACAGAGCGCCCGAGCCGGGACTTCGCGGGAAGAGGAGTACCTGCCCGATATTTTCCCGACAGCAAGCCACGCTCCAGCGGAAAGTACGCCAGGAGAGCCACGTGATTCTTGGCTAGAATGGGCAAAAGGCTCTTCTCAGGCTTCCGATTCATCAGGCTGTAATGATTCTGGCTGGACAGCGGCTGAACCAATCCATGCGCCTCGCATGCATTGCTCATGTCGCAGAACTGGTTGGCATTCATGTTGGATACGCCCCAGGCACGAACCTTGCCTCGACGGATCAGATCATCCAGGACCTGGGCTGTCTCGAGAAAAGGCGTGTTGGGGTCTACGTGGTGATACTGGTAGAGATCGATGTAGTCGGTGCTCAGGCGCTTCAAGCTGCCTTCCAGAGCTTCCAGGATGTAGTTTCTCCCTCCAGTCTTAGTGCCCGCCTTCCGAACGCGTATGCCGCCGCCCCATTTGGTGGCGACGAGAACCCGGTCCCGGCGTCCGGCCAGCCATTGACCGAGCGCAACCTCCATGGCGCCATTGCCGTAAGACTCCGCCGTGTCGATGAAGTTGACACCCGCATCGACTCCGGCATCCAGGACCCGCTGTAGCTCGTTGCTGGAGCGTACCGTGTTGAAAGTTCCCAAGCCGACGGGGAAAGGGGGGCGGCCCGCCGCCCTCAGGTCGCTGAACAGCATGGGAGACGCAATCAAAACATACCGAAGACCCGATGGCGCGTCTTGTCCTTCTGGGCCGGCTGGACCGTCATCGGCGGTCGTCCATCCGCCGGCAGCTTCAGCCCGAGCCTGGCCTTGGCCTCGACCGCCTGAGCCGCCTTCTCCTCCGACGCGAGCGGCAGCTGCCTGAACAGCGCGGCCCGACGCTCGGAGCACTGCAGCTGCATGCCATAGCGCTTGTTGGGAATCGACTTGTCGATGCGCTTGACCGCGTGGAACGAATGCGCCGTCTTGAAGAACATGAAGAAGTTGTTGGGACGGTACTCCGCGATCTTGACGACCTCGAACTCATCCCAGTCGTGATGGCGCCCAAGTGTCGAGATGGCGAACGGATCCTTGTGGACGAGCAGCTGCGTTCCGTACTCCTCGTAGCCCGGCTGGTCGGCGAAGGAGAACAGGCAGGTGAAGATCCGGTTGGCGTTGTCGGTGTGAGGTCCGAGGAAGTAGTCGTCATCGTGCCGCTGCACGAAGAACGGGACGTTGAGCCACTTCAGGAACTTCTTGTCCCGGACCGCGGGGCCGAAGCGCAACTCGAAGTACTCGGGGAACGTTCTGAAAACGAGCTTGATGAACCAGCCATCGTCCACGAACACATGATGGAGATCCTTCCAGAATTGCATGACATGCCCAGGGGCGTTGAATTCAAGATCCTTGTGCAGGTTGATCTGCTTGCGCAGGTGAAACGGCGTCAGGTTGCTGCTGAGCTGCGACTTTTCCTGGCTGATCCACTCCGAACCGGAATTCTCCGTGAACAGGTTGTATTCCTGGATCTGCCGAAATACATCATCCGGGAAGAAGTTCTCGATCAACATGTGCGGGAAGGGATAGAGCGTTATCTTTCGGTCGGCGAACTTGTTCTCGATGAACTTGCGAAGAGCGGCCTGATCCATGATCTTGTCTCCTGATGGTGGCGACTGGTCGTCTAAGCGAAACCGGAGTCCAGCTCACTTACGCAAAGCGAGCCCAGAATATGGAACAGAGAGTCGGAAGCTCGAAGGCGCTGGCTGTCTCCGGTGAGGCGGTTCGTGCCGCAGGCTGGCTCGTGGCCTTCACCCTTGCCTTTGGCGCGTCTCAGAGCCTCGCTCAATCTGCCGGAAGTCAGTTCTACGATTTCATGGTAATGGATGTTTGCGTCGGGCAGAACGACGAGATTTTGACGGATCGATCGCCGATAGATGCATCCTGCACCAGGCGCCGCAATATCCGCACCGATGAAGTCCCGCCCTACGCGCTGAGAAACTTTCCTGCAGGGCGCAAGGACTGCACGGCCGCCCGCACCATCATCGTCAAGACGAACGCTCCGCTGTCCCGTCACGGCGTGACCAGAGTTGTCAGCTCCACCAATCATCTTCCCGATCCGGATTGCCCGAGGTCCAGGGCGGTCGAGGAGGATCCGGATGGCGCCAATGGTCCTGCGGGAGCGTCGATTCAGTGGCTCGACGAAAAGTACGGCTTCATCATGGGCAGCTGGAGCCACGTCGGGCTTTCGAACTTCAATGGCCCGGCCTGCCGCAGCAATCCGGGCTCGTCGCATCGGTTCTTTCGTGGTTGGCTGATCGCTCCGGTCTCGTTGCCGTCTCAGGGTGGTGCCGGCTCGGGCGCTTTCGAGGCGGCTCGAACGAGCAGCAAGGCTTCTGCGTTGATGGGGGCGTGTCCGGCCCGCTACAGAAGCGCTCTCACGACGTGGAGACGCGGGACCGTCAGGTTCATGGCTGGCGTCGAGATGACGGCGATCGTTTCCAGTCACTACTCGAACATCGATTCCGCTGGTCTCACCCCCGGCGATGCCCAGCAAGTCGAAAGGACGTTCTGGACCTCTCAGCTCGGCATCTCGCGTTGGGAGAAGTGGGCGCGGCTCGACTGGGTTCATCCGCGCAACGGCATGGGCGCGCCGGAGCTGGGCAAGAGGCTGGTGAACTCCGGAAGGTGCAGCCCTCCCGCGGCGGATCGGGTGCAGTACAACGAAGCACTGTCGGTTGCTCCAGGCACCATTTCTGGCGTCTACAGCGAGATCGTCACCGCCAATGGAAGGCAGCAAACCTGGGTGATGACTCTTTGCGAGGACTTCACGAACCTGCGCATCGGCAGCCTTCCGCCAACCGTCGAGGAAGCCCGCCAAGGGGCGGATCCCAGCTACTGGGCCGAATGAGTTCCCTTCATCCTGAATCGTCTGGCCGCGCGGTCCGGCAAGTCCCTTCAGAGTTTCGGGGAGCCTAGATGCGGCATGGGCCTGAAAGCGCCCGCCGCCGAGGGGACAGGCGGCGCCCGGACAGCCTGTCGCCGGATCTGGACCGGCGCCGAACGGCAGCGACGGCGAGGAACCTCCAGAGAGTGACTGGTCAACCAACCTGCACGTCATAGCCGGTCGTAGACCTCCTTGAGGCGCGCCTGGAATTTCTCCGCGGTGAACAGCTCGGCCTGCTTGCGTCCGCGCTCGCTGAGGTCGGCCCGCAGCGCCCCCTTCGTGTCGAGCGCCGTGATGCCGTGGGCGATCGCGCGGGCATCGTAGGGATCGACGAGCAGGGCGGCGTCGCCGGCGACCTCGGGGATCGAACCCTCGGTCGAGCTCAACACCGGCGTTCCCAGGGTCATGGCCTCGAGCACCGGGAGGCCGAAGCCCTCGTAAAGCGAGGGGAACAGCACGGCCTTGGCGCCGCGGATCAGGCTGACCAGAAGCGGGAAGGGCGCATAGTCGACCAGTTGGATGCGGTCGCGCGTGAAGATGTTGTTGTTGACCTGCTCGAGGTAGCGAATGCTCTGGTCGTTGAGCAGGCGCAGCTCCTGCTCCGATTTCCAGGCGGCCTTGCCGACGATCAGCAGCGGTGCCTTCACGTTGGAGGCAAGATAGCCCTCGATCAGGCGGGCGACGTTCTTCTTCGGCTCGATGGCGCCGAAGAACAGGAAGTACTCCTTGTACCTCACCTGGAAAGTGCCCTCGATGTCGTCCCTCACGAGCGAGTCGGGCTTGGCGCGGTACTTCTGGGGGATCTCGACGCTCTGATAGGTGTTGGTGATCTTGTGCTCGGGGTAATTGAAGAGATTGATGATGTCGCGCCGCGAGACCTCCGACACGGTCAAGATATGGTCGGCCTTGCGCAGCAGCATCCGTATCATGCGCCAATACAGCCGCTTGTTGTCCAGGGTCGTGTAGGGCAGGCGCAGCGGCACGAGGTCGTGCAGGGTGTAGATGTTCTTGGCGCCTCGGATGCGCATCGGCAGCGGATAGGTCCAGTGCGCGATGTGCGGCGTCCTGGGCAGGGAAACCGTCATGCGATGGCGCCAGATGTAGTAGTGATCGTGTGCCTTCGTGAAGACGTTGGGGATGTTGTAGATGCGGTCGAAATGCGGCAGGCGGCTCTTGTAATGCGTGGCGATCACGTGGCCTTTCATGGGCACCCGAATGCCGCGATGGCCAAGCGGCGAGAAGATCGCTGTCTCGAGCTTCTCCAAGGCCAGGCCCCACCACGGGAGATCGCCGACCAGGGGATCGAAGAAGGCGATCTCCTTCAGGAGATCCGAGTAGCCGCGGCTCGCCCGCGATCCGTAGAGCACGTTGACGCCGTGGCCGAGGTCGCGCAACGCGTAGGAGAGGTTGCGGGCATAGGTGGCGATGCCGGTGCCTTGCTCGAGGCCCATGTTGTAGCCGTCGATCAGTATCTGGCGCCTCGTCGCTCGCGCCTTCAGCGCGGCGAATCCAGGCGCGGGCTGTGGGCCGTCAGGCAATGTTTCGCCTCTTGTCCTCGGCGCGCAGGGCGCCGACATCGTGTTGCAGTGTGAGCTCCTGGAGCAGCGGCAGGTCGAAAACGCTACCGGTCGCCGGGATGGAAGCGGGGTTGAGCGGCAGCGGAAAGACGTCGAGCAGCCGGTCGGCATCGAAGGGCTTGGGCGTCCACGACCGGTCGATGGCGCCTATGACCGACTCCCAATCAGTGGCGATGCTCCGCTCGTGATTAAACAGGTCGAAGCGCGCCAGGCCCAGGCCGCTGTAGAGGTCGATGATCCTGGCGTCGATCCCGCTCTCCGGGATGGCGTCGGCCGTGACCAGGCCTGCGGGCACCCTGCCGGTGCCGAAATACAAGCACGGAATGCCGTAGGACTCCGCGAACACCATGCCGTGGAGGCTGGTCGAGACGATGCGCTCGCAGGCGAGGATCTCGTCGACGCGATCCTTGAGATCGCCGACGCCGAGCCGCGTGACCGTGTTGATGAGGCGGATGTCGCGCCCGAGCGATGCCGGCACGCGGTAACGTTCGTGGCGAGGATCGGGATGGGCGACGTAGTCGCGGTCGGTGAGCTCCGACAGATGCAGGATGACTCCCAGCTTCCACTTCTTCGCGATCGTCGGGCGGTAGAAGCGCGGCAGCAGCCAGACCGGATCGCCGTAGACTCGCGGTCCGCCACGGCCCCCGCTCAGGAGGTGTTCCGACAACGGCCCGCGCGTGGCGGCGATGCGGATCAGCGTGCCGGCCGGCGGCCGGTACGCCTCGCGCGCGTCCGGCAGCGCGCTGGGATTGCGGTGCGGCGAGCAGCCCGTGCCCCAGAAGCAGACCTCGCCGCCCTCCAGGCCATGCCCGATTGTGCCGACCGCCGCCATGCGCGGGGTGCGCGAGGATGACGGGATGCGCGTAACCCCGAGCGACGCGCACAGCGCGACAATCACCGGGCTCAAGGCATCGCCTACATTGAGGTACTTCATTTGCGAGGTGCTGCCGGCCCACGTCAACGGCACCTTGCCGTGGCGCTCGACGAAGCGCGCGAGCCCACCAGAAGCGACGTCCGCTGTGGCCTCTGCCTGCATTATTCAACTCCTGCTTGTTACGGGATGAGCCCGACGAGCACTTCAACGCAGAGTGTTTGCCGTCCCAATGGCGGGCGGGTCATCTCTGGCCTATCATCGAGGCGATGCGCGATGATGGCCCTTCGTGGAAAGGAGAGTCGCCGACATGAAGATCCAGCTCCTGGCCGCGTTGCTTCCGGCGATGATCGTCCTCGGCGCTACCAGCATTTACGCCCAGACAGGCAATGCGCAAGTCGGGGGCACGGTCGGCTCGACCGTCGGCGGCACAGTCGGGAGCGCGATCGGTCCCACGGTCGGGTCCACGATCCCGCCCGTCGATCCGAGCGACCCCAGACTGCAGGCGCCGCCCGCTGCGAACCCCTGGGCGCCGCGTCCGTGGACGCCCCGCCCCCCGGCGCAGCCCGACGCCGCTGCTTGGAGGTGAAAACCGTTGCGCGGACGTGAGGAAACGGGATTCTGGGAAAGGGCTCATCGCAGGTGCCGCGTCATTTGATCGATTTGTCGGACACGGAGGTGTTCTGGTTCTCGGCGTCGAGCGTTCGCTTGACTTCGTCGAGCCATCGCACGGCTTCGACCTTGAGATTCAGCCCCATTATCTGCACCGAGACGGCGAGCAGGAAAGCGAGGGCCGTGACGCTGTAGGCGACGGTCGTGAGAATATTGAGAGTTCCGAGCACCAAAGGTACCGCACCGAACAGCAGCCCGATTCGGACGGATCCCGTGATCGCCCAAGCCGATCCGAAAGCGACGGCAGCGACCACCAGCGCCTTCCCTACTCGCAGGACTACATCCATGCTTGCCTCTTCAGGGCTGGAGGACCAGCCGCAAGTGTCGATTGCAGGGGAACGGACAGTCGCGGTGGTCCCCGCCTGACGCCGTTCGGTGTATTGCCCGGTTAGTCGCGATAGTTGGACGTGTGGTTTCCCTCTGACCTTTCTGGGGCCGAAGGCGTTTCCCTTTCGAACAGTACTTGGGTGTCTCGTCGATATTGCGACGGGAATGCTTCATTCGAGAGACGGACGAACAAGGCCCGGCGCGCGAATCGCTTCGTTTCCGGAACAAGCCGGTTGCATGCACTGCCGTTTGGCCGGCACCCAGTTGAATGGGGGCCAGATTGATGGATGTAGCCGTGAGGAAAACCGTAGGCATGCAATCGTGCAAATGGAAGGCAGCGAAGGCCCAGCTGTTGTCGACGCGTCATGGTCGACGAAGCGGGTGACGAGGCGCAATACCGATTTGCGCACATGAGGCCGCGGCTTTTGCAGGTGCGAAGGGCGATGACCGATCCATAGGAGCATCCTTGCTATGGAGAGCGTCACCGCGACTGATAATGTCAGCAGGTGGCGTGAAATAATAATGGAGATAATAACGATCCAAACTTGATAATTCTCTCGGTGCACCTGCGAAAATTCGGGGCTACCGCCAGCCCAACGTTCAGGCGGCGGCGCGATCGACGGCCATCGCTTTCAAAGCAGATACCAATATGAAAGAAAATCCGTCGCCATACTCTCGCAGACGCGCTCCCGTCGCGGGCGCCTATGGCGCACCCTCCGCGACGCGGCGCGAGGTGCCAGCCTGCAGCGCCATGAGCGCCACGATGTGAGGGTTCCGGTCATGATGACCAAGACCCTTCATTCCGAGCGCAGCAGTGCGGTAAGCGCAGAGGCGCTAACGACCGGCGTGTTCGACATCGTGATGGAAGGCGCGATCGGACTGAGCGATTGCACCGACGATGGTGGCTGCAAAAGCGAGCCAGCCCGGCCGCCCGCCCTGGCCGCACGGGCGGTCTCGTGACATCGGATGGCCCAGGTCTGCGCGCTTCGAAGGATACCACCGTGATCGACAGGACTGACGCAAGACGACCCGTCGCCGACGCAACGCCCGTCCGGTGCGCCATGGCCAAGCCCTTGATTCCGTGGGCCAATGACGCAACGGACGCAACGGGCGCAAGAATCCGCGCCCATTTTCGTGGCCGCCCGGGGAAGGGCGGAAGGTGGCGCGGCGGAGCGGGCAGCGGCGACTGCGACCGCAAGACAGGGGGTGCGACCGCAAGAGGCGCTCGGGACGGCTTCTTGCGGTCGCGCCAACCCCTTGATTCCAAAGGATGCGACCGCAAGCGACCGCACCGACCGCAAGAAAAGACCATCGATTCAATTTTGGGCCGGCGCGCCGTTCCAAGGTGCGAGACGAAGCGACGGCCCCGTGTCTGGGCAGGTCTGAGCCGCACGCTCTGGTCGCGCGGGATCGCCTGTGCAATCACCCCGCGAGCATTTCAGTTTGAAAGGAGTCGCGTGATGACCACGATCAACCGCCGCACCGTCCTGGCGGCGAGCGCCGCCGCCGCCTTGATGCCGCAGGGGCTGCGCGCCCAGGCGTGGCCGGCCAAGCCGATGCGCTGGGTGGTGCCCTACACCGCCGGCGGCCTCACCGATTCGGTGACGCGGCTCACGCTGGAGAAGGTTAATGTCGGGCAGACCTTCGTGGTCGACAACAAGCCCGGCGCCAACTCGCTGATCGGGGCGGAGATCGTCGCCAATGCCGCACCCGACGGCTACACCTTCCTGACGGTGATCGCGGCCCATGCCGCCAACAAGACGCTCTATGCCGGCAAGCTCAAGTTCGACCCGGTGACCAGCTTCGCGCCGGTCTCGCTGGTCGCCATCGCGCCGATCATGATCCTGGTCAGCAACGACCTGCCGGTGAAGAGCGTCGGCGAGCTGATCGCCTACGCCAAGCAGAACCCGGGCAAGATCTCGTTCGGCTCGTCGGGCGTCGGCGCGGCGGCCCATCTCACCAGCGAGCTGATCATGCAGGTGACCGGCACGAAGATGGTGCATGTGCCCTACAAGGGCACGGCGCCGGCGCTGTCCGACCTGATGTCGGGCAACATCCAGATGCTGCTCGACGTGCCGATCGGCACGATGAGCCAGGTCAGGGCCGGCAAGGTGCGGGCGCTGGCCATGATGTCGAAGGAGCGCGTGCGCGGCGCCGACGACATCCCGACCATCGTCGAGTCGGGCGGCCCGCTGATCGAATCGTCGAGCTGGGTGATGTTCATGGCGCCGGCCGGCACGCCGAAGGAGATCGTCGACCGGCTGGCCGGCGAGGTCGGCAAGGCGATGCAGGACGAGGCCTTGCGCAAGCGCCTGGCCGACCAGGCGGTGATCCCGGTCGGCGCCACGCCGGCCGAGACGGTGACGTTCCTCCAGTCGGAGGTCGAGAAGTGGCAGAAGGTGATCACCACCGCGGGCGTCAAGATCGACGCCTGAGAGACGAGGGGGCAGGGCGTTCGCATATCCGTCTCCTCCCCAGCGAAGCTGGGGAGGTGTCGGCGTCTTCGCCGACGGAGGGGTCATGAGCAGCGGGACTGGGGCCCATGACCCCTCCGCCCCCGATTACGGGGGCACCTCCCCGGCTTCGCCAGGGAGGAGAATAGTATGCGCGCCCAGATGCGAATGCCCTGGAAGGGGGAGAAGATCGTGACCGATGTCCTGACGACCCTCGCCGCCCTGGTCTCGGGCTACCTCCTGGGCAGCCTCAACACGGCGGTGGTCGTCGGGAAAATCCATGGCAAGGACATCAGCCGGCATGGCAGCGGGAATGCCGGGCGGACCAACACGCTCCGGGTGCTCGGCAAATCCGCTGCGGCGCTCGTGCTCGCGGGAGACGTGCTGAAGGGGATCGCGGCCTGCCTCGTCGGGGTGCAGCTCGGCGTGCAGGTCCAGTCGGGCGGGGCGGCGGACAGCCTCGGCCTCCTGGCGGCCGGCGCGGGCGCGGTCGTCGGTCACAACTGGCCGGTCTGGTTCGGCTTCAGGGGCGGCAAGGGGGCGCTCACCGGCGCGGCCGTGCTGTTCATGCTCGACTGGGACATGGCCCTCGTCTGCCTGGGCGCCTTCGCGATCGTCGTGGCGTCGACCCGCTATGTTTCCCTGGGGACGATCTGTGGCACGGTGCTGTTCGCGGCTCTGTCGTTCATGCCGGTCTGGGGGCACACGGTCTACTTCACCCTGTTCGCGGTCGTGATGGCGCTGGTGGTCGTTCTCAGGCACCGGGGGAACGTGCAACGGCTGCTGGCGGGAACGGAGAGCAAGCTTGCTTTCTGACCGCCGCGGCCTGTCGGGCCTGCCGTCGAAACTCGAAGAGGGGGAGGCACCGTGACCGTCGCGCTCGAGGTCTTCAGCACCATTGCCATCCAGCCTGCCGTCGAGGCGCTGGCGCCGCAGTTCGAGGCGGCGACCGGCGCGCGCCTCGCGATCGCGTGGAACACCGCACCCGCGCTGGTCAAGCGCTTGCAAGCGGGCGAGACGGCCGACCTGCTGATTCTCAACCGGGCCGGCATGGACACGATGATCCGCGACGGCCGCGTGGCGGCCGGCAGCGACGTGACCCTGGCGAGCTCGGCCACCGCCATCGCCATCAGGGCGGGCGCGCCGCGGCCCGACATCTCGACGCCCGACGCCCTGGTCCGGACGCTGCGCGCGGCGCGCGCCCTCTCCTACACCGACCCGGCGGCGGGCGGTGCCAGCGGCATCCATTTCGCGGGGCTCCTGGAACGGCTGGGCATTGCCGCGGAGATCAATGCCAAGACGCGGTTCCCGCCGCCGGCCGGCCTGTCGGCCAGGCTCCTGCCGACCGGCGAGGTCGATCTCGCGGTCCAGCAGAAGCCCGAGCTGCTGCAGGTGCCGGGCATCGAGATCCTGGGGACGCTGCCGGGCGACCTGCACATGGTCACCACCTTCGTCGCCGGCGTCGAGGTCGCGAGCGCGAAGGCCGTGCTCGCGAGGGCGCTGATCGACTTCCTCCGCACGCCAGCCGCGCGCGAGGTGTTTGGCGCCAAGGGGCTGGATCCCGCCTGAGCATGCCCTGCACGAGACCGCCCTCCGCTTTCGATGCTCCGGTTGCAGGCAGTGCCGCCCCGACGGCATCGGCCTCGTCCCGGCTGCAACCGGCCAGGACGGCGGCAGCACGGCGCGTGAAGCGGGGGCCCCGGTTGAGCGGGCCGGCGACCGCCCATAGGCTCGGCGTGGATCTGCCTGGAGCGTGCGCGATGATGCCCCGGCTCTCGAATGCTCTGCTCGCGATCGCGTTGTCGTTGACGGTCGTGTTGCCGGCGGCGGCACAACCGGCGAAGCCGTATCCGACCAGGCAGTGGGCGAGCTCCTCGCCGGAGGACCAGGGCATGAGCTCGGCGAGGCTGGCGCGCCTGGTCGAGTTCGGCAGCCTCAACGACATGGATTCGCTGCTGATCGCCCGCCACGGCAGGATCGTCCTGGAGACGACCTACGCGCCTTTCCGCGGCGGCGTGAAGCACCGCATCAACTCGTCGACCAAGGCGGTGATCGGCACGCTGATCGCCATCGCGCTCGGCGAGGGCGTGCTCGACAGCCTCGACCGGCGGGTCGTCGATTTTTTTCCCGGCCGCACGATCGCCCATCTCGACACGCGCAAGCGGGCGATCACCATCCGCCATCTGCTCGACATGACATCGGGGCTCGAGTGGGACGAGGGAATCACTGGCGGGGCAGCCTCTTTCCTCGCCATGGAGGAGAGCCCGGACTGGGTGCAGTTCATCCTCGATCGTCCGATGTCGAGAGAGCCGGGATGGGCGTTCGACTACAACAGCGGCAACAGCCATCTCCTGTCGGCCATCCTGACGACGCTCACCGGCAGGAGCGCGCTCGACTACGCCCGCGAGAAGCTGTTCGGGCCGCTCGGCATCGACGGCCACTACCGGATTGGCGGCCGCATGCCCTACGGCCCGAGCGCCTGCCGCGGCGGCTGGCAGGACGACGGCAGGACGCTGGTCTTCGAGACCCAGACGCTGGGCAACGACGACGTCGTGCGGGCGACGCACGTCTTCACCGGGCGCACGATCGACATCACGATCGAAGCCGCCGGCGGCTTCCAGGGGCGCCTGCGCGGCGAGGCGGATCCATGATTCACGCCTGTTCGCTCGTTGCGCGCCCCTGGGCGTCGGCTCTTCAGTTCTCCTCCCCAGCTTCGCTGCTACGGAGTGGACACATCTCTGTTCCGCCCCCGTCTTACGGGGGAGGTGCCCCCGAAGGGAGCGGAGGGGGAAGGCTTCAAACGAGATCCATGAGATTTCGACGTCGGAATCGGAGGCATCTAGAGTGTGGCATTCCCGCTCCGCCCCGTAGGACGGGGCACCTCCCCCGATTGCGGGGGAGGGATTCTCATGAGCGCGCTCCAATCATGAATGCGGCCCTACTTGAACTCGTACTCGGCGATCAGCCACGGCTCGTTCTTCGCCGCGGCGATCCATTCCTTCATCGCCGGATGGCCGAGCACGGCGTTGCAGTAGGCGTCGGTGTCGGAGTCGACCGGCACGGCGTAGGTGCGCAGGCGGGTCACGACCGGCGCATACATGGCGTCGACCGCGCTGAAGCTGCCGAACAGGAAGCCGTTGTCCTGCCAGGCCCCGGAGAAGCGCTTGCGGCAGTCGCGCCACGCCGAGGTGATGCGCTCGATGTCGTTGCGCACGCCGGGCGTCATGCCGCGCCCGGGATAGGACGAGCGGATGTTCATCGGCATGCTGGCGCGCAGGTCGGGGAAGCCGGCATGCATCTCGGTCGACAGCGAGCGGGCATGCGCGCGCGCGGCGGCCGACGGCGGCCACAATGTCGACTCGGGCTTCAGGTCGTTCAGGTACTCGGCGATCGCCAGCGATTCCCACACCGCCAGGCCGCGATGGACCAGCACCGGCACGCGGCCGGACGGCGAGTACTTGCGGATCGCCGCCTGCGTGGTCGGCAGGTCGAGCGGGATCACCACCTCGTCGAACTCGATGCCGGCGATCCTGGCCATCAGCCAGCCGCGCAGCGACCACGAGGAATAGTTCTTGTTGCCGATCACCAGGGTGAAGTCGGCCATATGCCCTCCTTGCCAGCGCCATACTTTGGCCGGCAATGTTGTCCGTTGCACTACAGTTTCGTGAGCATGTCCATGTCGCTGCCGTTCGTCGACCGCTCTTCTTCGTCGCTGCCCGTGCAGCTTGTCGCGCAGCCGCGCTGGCGTGCCTGGCTCAAGGAGCAGAGCGCGGCGCGGCGCGGCTGGATCGAATCGTCCGGGGTCGCCGGAAACGCCGGCGATCTCGCGCTGCTGGCCGGGCGCGACGGCAAGGTGGCGGGTGCAGTCCTCGTGCTGCCGGAACAGCCGACCCTGTGGGATTTCGGCGCGCTGGCGACGAAATTGCCGGCGGGGACCTGGAAGATCGCGTCCGACACCGCGCCGGTATCGCCGACCGACGCCGCCATCGCCATCGGGCTCGGCACCTGGCGCTTCGAGCGCTACCGGTCGAAGAAGGCCAAGGCCGGCGCCCGGCTGCTGTGGCCCGACGGCGCCGACAAGGGGCGCGCCCGGGCCGTCATCGAGGCGATCGCGCTGGCGCGCGACCTCATCACGACGCCGGCCTCCGACATGGGGCCGGCCGAGCTCGCCGCCGCCGCCGCCGATCTCGCCAAGCAGCACGAGGCGGCGCTCAAGGTGATCGTGGGCGACGACCTCCTGACCCACAACTATCCGATGGTCCATGCGGTCGGCCGCGCCAGCGCCCGCGCGCCGCGGCTGATCGATCTCACCTGGGGCAACGAGGACGACCCCAAGGTCACCCTGGTCGGCAAGGGCGTGTGCTTCGACACCGGCGGCCTCGACCTCAAGCCGGCATCGGGCATGCTCAACATGAAGAAGGACATGGGCGGTGCCGCGACCGTGCTCGCCGTCGCCGCCATGGTGATGGCGAGCCGGCTGCCGGTGCGCCTGCGCGTGCTGGTGCCGGCGGTCGAGAACAGCGTCTCGGGCAACGCCTTCCGCCCGCTCGACGTCGTGCCGACGCGCAAGGGCATCACGGTCGAGATCGGCAACACCGACGCCGAGGGGCGCCTGATCCTGTGCGATGCCCTGCACGAGGGCGCCGCCGAGAAGCCCACCATGATGGTCGACTGCGCCACGCTGACCGGCGCCGCGCGCGTGGCGCTCGGCACCGACCTGCCGGCGCTGTTCTGCAACGACGACGCGCTGGCCGACGACCTGCTCGCCGCCGGCAAGGCAGCTTCCGACCCGATGTGGCGCATGCCGCTGTTCAAGGGCTACCGCCGCCTGCTCGACAGCAAGGTGGCCGACATCAACAACGCGCCCGGCGTCGCCTTCGGCGGCGCCATCACCGCCGCGCTCTATCTCCAGGAGTTCGTCCCCGACGACGTGCCGTGGGCGCACTTCGACATGATGGCGTGGAACAACAGCTCCAAGCCCGGCCGCCCCGAGGGCGGCGAGGCGCAGGCCGCGCGGGCGATCTTCGCGGCGATCGAGAAGCGGACCGGCAAGGCTCCGTGACGGTCGCTTCCGTCCGTGCCGCACGACTTTCCGTCCGTGCTGCGCGGCGGTGCGCCGGCATGGCCTTGTCGCCCGCGATGTCGCGACGAGGCAACCCGGCTCTGTCGCCGACGGCGTCGGGAGGCGGCACGACGTCCCGACGCGCGCTCAATTCATCGCGTCGTGCGCCCCGGCACGGCGCGCGGCACGACGTGGATGTGGTTGTCGACGGCGGTGACTCCCGGCACCTGCTCGGCGGCGACCTGGAAGGCGCGGCGCAGCTGCTCGTCGGGCACCACGCCCCAGAGGTGCGCGACGCCGCGCTGGGCCACGACGTCGATCTGCCAGGCGGCGGCCCAGGCGTGCCGGCGGAACGCGTCCTCGACGCGCTGGCCGAGCGCCTCTTCGGGCAGCGCCGAGCCGGGGGGCGCATCGGGCGACCGGGGCTGCGACAGCAGGCCCTGCAGCAGGTCGATGCGGCTGACGATCCCCACGACGGCGCCGCGCTCGACGATCGGCAGCCGCTTGATGCGGTGTCGCACCATCAGCTCGGCGACCTCGCCCAGCGTGGCGTCGACGTCGGCGGTGACGACGTCGCGGGTCATGATGTCGGCGACGTGCTGCGATCGCGAGCGGACGAACGCCGCGGCCTCGGCGACGTTCTCGGCGGCGCGGCGCAACAGCGGCGCCGCCGACTCGCCGGTGCCGACCCGCCCGATCAGGTCGGCCTCGCTCACGATCCCTTCCAGCCGGCCGCCCTCGTCGACCACGAGCAGCGCGCTCACCCGCGCCGCGATCAGCCGCTCCGCCGCCTCGAAGATCGTCGCGTCGGCGGCGATCGTCAGGGCGCCTTTGGTCATCACGTCTCTGGCGCGCATGCCAGCCTCCCTTGCGAAGATGAGCCGTCAGTACCCTGTCTTCGGGTCCACCCGATGGATGAGCTCGCGCCCGCTGCGCAGGCGCTCGATGTTCTCGATGATGCCTGGCGACGCCGTGCGCGGGTTGGTGGCGCCGGCGATGTGCGGCGTGACGTGGACCTTGGGATGGGTCCAGTAGGGATGGTCCGCCGGCAACGGCTCCTGGTTGAACACGTCGAGCGCGGCGCCGCTCACGTGGCCCGAGGCGAGGGCGGCGAGCAGGGCGTCGTCGTCGACCAGCGGGCCGCGCGCCATGTTGATGAAGTAGGCGCCTTTCGGGAGGGCAGCGAACGCCGCGGCGTCGAGCAGGCCCCTGGTATCGCGGGTGAGCGGCAGCACGGCGACGAGGATGTCGCAGCGGGCGAGGAACCTCTGCAGGCCATCGGCGCCGTGAAAGGTCTCGATGCCGTCGAGCGCCTTGGCCGTTCGGCTCCAGCCGGCGGTCGGGAAGCCCAGGGTCGCGAACTTCCTGGCGGTGTCCTGGCCGATCGTGCCGAGGCCCATCACGCCGACCCGGCGATGCAGGGTGTCGACGAAGTCGAGCGGCTTCCATTCCTTCCTGCGCTGGCTCTCGGCGTACGTGTCGATGTCGCGATGATGGCGCAGCGCCCAGTAGATCGCGTACTCGCTCATCTGGCCGACCAGGCCGTCGTCCATGATGCGCACGATCGGCACGCCCTCGGGCAACTGGTCGTCGGCCAGCAGGTGATCGACGCCCATGCCCAGCGAGACGATCAGCTTCAGGTTCCCGAACGAGGCGAGCAGGCCGCGCGGCGGCTTCCAGGCCAGCGCGATCTCGATGTCGGCGGTGTCGCCGAGCGCGTCGAGGGTGCGGAAATCGATCGTGCCGAAGGCCTCGGACAGGAGCCGCTTCCAGTGCAGCCCGTCGGTGTCGCGGCTGATATAGGCGATCGCATTGGCCATGAAGGGGACTCCGCACGGAACTCGTTTGGGGAAGAAGGAACGATCCCTCGCTGCGCTCGGGACGACGACAATACCGCGAACACCCATCCCCTTGTCATCCCGGGCCCGGCGCAGGCTCTCGTCGCTGCCTGGTACGGGCGCGCTACGAGGCTTCCGGCGACGAGATCCCTTCCTTCGGCTTCGCTCAGGACAGGCGCTGGTCTCGGGACGACGAGAGACCTGCGCTTTCGTTCGGCGAGGTCTCGCAGGACGGCAGGGAGTGCGAGACGCCGTCGCAGGCTGTCACGTCGCCACGACATTCCTGTCGGCGCCGATCGCCTCGAGGTTGAAGGCGGCGGCGATCAGGGCCTGGGTGTAGGGCGTCTGCGGCGTCTCGAAGATCTGCCGCGCCGGGCCGCGCTCCATGACCTTGCCGTGGCGCAGCACGATCACCTCGTCGGCCAGCGCGCGCACCACCTTGAGGTCGTGGCTGATGAACAGGTAGGCGAGCTTGTGGCGGGTCTGCAACTCGCGCAGCAGGTCGACGATCTGCGCCTGCACGCTCATGTCGAGCGCCGAGGTCGGCTCGTCGAGCACGATGAAGCGCGGCTTCAGCACCAGGGCGCGGGCGATCGAGATGCGCTGGCGCTGGCCGCCCGAGAACTCGTGCGGATAGCGCTCGCGCATCGCCGGGTCGAGGCCGACCTCGCCGAGCGCCTGGTCGATCATGCGGGTGCGCTCGGCGTCGCTGCCGATGCGATGGACCTGCAGCCCCTCGCCGACGATCTCGCCGACCGACATGCGCGGGCTGAGCGAGCTGAACGGGTCCTGGAACACGATCTGCATCTGCTTGCGCAGCGGCCGCAGCGCGCGCTGGGCGAGGCTCTGCAGGTTCCGGCCGTCGAACACGATGCCGCCCTGGCTGGTCTCGAGCCTGAGCGCCGCCAGGCCGAGCGTGGTCTTGCCGGAGCCCGATTCGCCCACCAGGCCGATCGTGTGGCCTTCCTTCAGCGACAGGCTGACGCCGTCGACCGCCTTCACGTGGCCGACCGTTCGGCGCAGCACGCCGCGCCGGATCGGGAAGTGGACCTTGAGGTCGTCGAGGCGCAGCAGCTCGGGCGCGGCGGGATCGCCCGGCGCCGGCCGGCCCTTCGGCTCGGCCGACAAGAGATGCTGGGTGTAGGAATGCTGCGGGTCGTCGAACACCCGGGCGACCGGGCCCTGCTCGACGATGCGGCCCTGGGTCATGACGCACACCCGGTCGGCCATCTTGCGCACGATGCCCAGGTCGTGGGTGATGAACAGCAGCGCCATGCCGTAGCGCGCCTGCAGGCTCTTCAGGAGCTTCAGGATCTGCGCCTGGATGGTGACGTCGAGCGCCGTCGTCGGCTCGTCGGCGATCAGGAGGTCGGGCTCGTTGGCGAGCGCCATGGCGATCATCACGCGCTGGCGCTGGCCGCCCGACAGCTGGTGCGGGTAGGCGTCGAGCCGGTTGGCGGCATCGGGGATGCCGACCTGCTCCAGGAGATCGAGGGTGCGCCGGCGGGCGGCCTGGCGGCCGAGACCCTTGTGCAGGATCAGCACCTCGTTGACCTGCCGCTCGATCGTGTGCAGCGGGTTGAGCGAGGTCATCGGCTCCTGGAAGATCATCGACACGCGGTTGCCGCGCACGTCGAGCAGGTCGCGGGCCGGCGCGCCGACCAGCTCGCGGCCCTGGAAGCGGATGCTGCCGGTCGGGTGGGAGGCCACCGGGTAGGGCAGCAGCTGCAGCACCGACAGCGCCGTCACCGACTTGCCCGAGCCCGATTCGCCGACCAGCGCCACGGTCTCGCCGCGGGCGATCTCGAAGGAGACGTTGCGCACGGCGCGCACCGCCTTGTCGCCCTTGCCGAAATCGACCGACAGGTCGCGGACCTCGAGCAGCGTCTCGCTCATGTCGGCACCTTGCGCGGGTTGAAGGCGTCGCGCACCGCCTCACCGATGAACACCAGCAGGGACATCATGAGGGCCAGGATGGCAAAGCCGGTGAAGGCGAGCCACGGCGCATTGAGGTTGTTCTTGCCCTGCAGCAAGAGCTCGCCCAGCGACGGCGAGCCGACCGGCAGGCCGAAGCCCAGGAAGTCGAGCGAGGTCAGGGTGGTCACGGAGCCGGCCAGGATGAAGGGCAGGAAGGTGAGGCTCGCGGTCATGGCGTTGGGCAGGATGTGCCGGAACATGATGCGCGCGTCCACCATGCCGAGCGCCCGGGCGGCGCGGACATAGTCGAAATTGCGCCCGCGCAGGAACTCGGCGCGCACCAGCCCGACCAGGGCCATCCAGCTGAACAGCAGCATGATGCCCAGCAGCACCCAGAAGCCGGGCTGGATGAAGCTCGCCAGGATGATCAGCAGGTAGAGGCTCGGCATGCTCGACCAGATCTCGAGGAAGCGCTGCATCAGCAGGTCGACCGCGCCGCCGAAATAGCCCTGCACGGCGCCGGCGACGACGCCGACGATCGAGCTCAGCACGGTCAGCGCCAGGCCGAACAGGACGGAGATGCGAAAGCCGTAGATCAGGCGGGCCATCACGTCGCGCGCCTGGTCGTCGGTGCCCAGCAGATGCGCCCACGACGGCGGCTGCAGCGCCTGGCGGCCCTCGCCCTTCGCCACCGTGTCGTAGCTGTAGGGGATGGGCGGCCAGATCATCCAGCCCTTTTCCTCGATCAGCTTCTGCAGCTCGGGCTCGGAGTAGACGGCGTTGGTCGGGAAATCGCCGCCGAACGTCGTCTCCGGGTAGTCGCGCACCAGGGGCGAGTAGAAGCCGCCATCGTAGTAGATCAGCAGCGGCTGGTCGTTGGCCAGCAGCTCGGCGAACAGCGACAGCACGAAGAGGATGCCGAACAGGACGAGCGAGATCATGCCGCGCTTGCTCGCGCGGAAGATGGCCAGCCGGCGCCGCGTCAGAGGCCGCATCAGCCGCGCGCCTCGAAGTCGATGCGCGGGTCGACCACCGTGTACATGATGTCGCCCAGGATGCCCATCACCAGGCCGATCAGGCCGAAGAAGTAGAGCGTGCCGAACATGATCGGGTAGTCGCGGTTGATCGCCGCCTCGAAGCCCAGCAGCCCGAGGCCGTCGAGCGAGAAGATCACCTCGATCAGCAGCGAGCCGGTGAACAGCACGCCGATGAAGGCGGCAGGGAAGCCCGCGATGACGATCAGCATGGCGTTGCGGAAGACATGGCCGTAGAGCACGCGGCGCTCGACCAGGCCCTTGGCGCGGGCGGTCAGCACGTACTGCTTGTGGATCTCCTCGAGGAACGAGTTCTTGGTCAGGAAGGTGAGGGTGGCGAAGCCGCCGATCACCATGGCGCCGATCGGCAGCACCATGTGCCAGAGATAGTCGAGCACCTGGTCGATGGTGCCGAGCGAGCTCCAGTCGTCGGACACCAGGCCACGCAGCGGGAACCACTTGAAGTAGCTGCCGCCGGCGAACAGCACGACCAGCAGGAGCGCGAACAGGAAGCCCGGGATGGCGTTCAGCACGATCAGGATCGACGAGCTCGTCAGGTCGAAGCGCGAGCCGTCGCGCACCGCCTTGGCGATGCCGAGCGGTATGGAGATGAAGTAGATCAGCAAGGTCGTCCAGACGCCGAGCGAGATCGACACCGGCATCTTCTCGAGCACCAGGTCGACGACCCGCTTGTTGCGGAAGAAGCTCTCGCCGAAATCGAGGACGAGGTAGTTCCGCATCATCAGGAGGAAGCGCTCGTAGATCGGCTTGTCGAAGCCGTACATCTTCTCGATTCGCTCGACCAGCTCCTTCGGCAGGCCGCGCGCGCCGCGATAGGCGCCGCCCCCGCCGCCCGACGTGTCGGCCGCCGATTTTTGCACCGTCTCGCCGCCGCTCGTGCTGCCGGTGAAGCGCGCGGTGGCGTCGACCGCCGTGCCCTGCATCTGGGCCAGCATCTGCTCGACCGGCCCGCCGGGCGCCGCCTGGATGACGAAGAAGTTGATCACCATGATGCCGATCAGGGTCGGCACCACCAGCATCAGGCGGCGCAGGATGTAGGCGAGCATCTAGCGGAGCGCGACCGGCGTCATCAATTCATGTTCCTCTCCCCCTTCAGGGGGAGAGGTTAGGTGAGGGGGCTTCGACGGTTGTGAGATCACCTGCAACCCCCTCACCCAGCCTCTCCCCCTGACGGGGGAGAGGAGTGTGACGTCGCGTGGTTCGCTCACTTCCCGCCCCCGCGCTGCAGGGCCCTGTCCTTGGCCTCGTCGATCCACCAGGTGTCGAACGCCACCGGGGCATAGCGCGCGCTCTTCGCCGGGCGGGCGAAGCGGTTCCAGTAGGCGACGTAGGCGGTGTTGCTGTGCCAGTTGGGCACCACGAAGTGGCTCCACAGCAGCACGCGGTCGAGCGCGCGGGTGACGTTGACCAGGCTCTCGCGGTCGGGCGCGCCGATCAGCGTCTCGACCAGCCGGTCGATCGCCTCGTCGCGAATCCCGATCGAGTTGCGGCTGCCCGTCGTCGCGGCGGCCTTGGAGCCCCAGAAGTCGCGCTGCTCGTTGCCCGGCGACAGCGACTGGCCGAAGCCCTCGACCATCATGTCGAAGTCGAACTCGTCCTCGCGGCGCTTGAACTGCGCCGTGTCGATGGTGCGCACGCTCATGTCGATGCCGATGCGCTCGAGGTTCTGCCGGTAGGGCAGGACCACGCGCTCGAAGCTCGCGTCGTTCAGCATCATCTCGAAGGCGAGCTTCTTGCCCGACCTCGTCTCGGTCATCTTGCCGTCCTTGATCTCCCAGCCGGCGTCCTTGAGGAGCGCCAGGGCGCGGCGGGCGAGATCGCGGACGTTGCCGGTGCCATCCGATTCGGGGAGCTTGAACTCCTTGGTGAAGACCTCGTCCGGGATCTTGCCGCGCAGCGGCTCGAGATACTTGAGCTCGGCCGGCGTCGGCAGGCCCGACGAGGCGAGCTCCGAGTTGCCGAAGAACGAGACGTTGCGCTTGTACATCCCGTAGAACAGGTTCTTGTTGGTCCAGGCGAAGTCGAACATCGTGCCGATCGCCTCGCGCACCCGGCGATCCTTGAAGTAGTCGCGCCGCGTGTTGAAGGCGAAGCACTGCATGCCGGTCGGCAGCTCGTGCGGGATCTCGGCGCGCTGGATGCGGCCGTCGCGCACCGGCGGGATGTCGTAGGCGGTCGCCCAGTTGCGCGCGATGTTCTCCTGGCGGATGTCGATCTCGCCCGCCTTGAAGGCCTCGAACTGCACCGTCACGTCGCGGTAGTACTCGTAGCGCATGACCTCGAAATTGTGCCGGCCGCGGTTCATCCAGAGGTCCCTGGCCCACCAGTCCTCGGCCCGGCGATAGGCGATCGAGCGCCCGACATCGACCGCATCGACCTTGTAGGGGCCGCTGCCCAGGGGGATCTCGAGCGACACCTTCTCGAAGTCGCGCGTCGCCCACCACTTGGAGGGCAGGACGGGCAGCTGGCCGACGATAAGCGGCAGCTCCTTGTTGGTGCTGTCGCGGAAGGTGAACAGGACCTTGCGCTCGCCGACCTTCTCCGCCTTGAGCACGTCGTGATAATAGAAGGCGTAGTTCGGCGCGCCCTTCGACTTCAGGATGTCGAAGGTGAAGATCACGTCCTCGACCGTCATCGGCGTGCCGTCGTGGAACCTGGCCTGCGGCCGGAGCGTGAAGGCCACCCAGGAGCGGTCGTCTGGCCATTCGATGGTCTCGGCGACCAGGCCGTACTCGGTCGAGGCCTCGTCGCGCGACGCCCAGCAGAGCGTGTCCCAGAGCGCCGAGATGCCGGCTGCCGGCACGCTCTTCACGATGAAGGGATGCAGGGAATCGAAGGTGCCGCGCGCCGCCAGCCGCACCGTGCCGCCCTTCGGGGCGGCGGGATTGAGATAGTCGGGCGGCCCGGCGTCGGCGGCATACTTGGGCGTGCCGTGCATGGCGAAGCCATGGCTCACCGTCACCTTGGGCGAGCCCTGGGCCCGCAATATCGCCGGCGCGGCCACCCACAGGGCCGCGCCACCCGCCAATAAGCCACGCCGTTTGATCGACATGCGATGCGCTCCCCGATGCCTGTCGCTGCAGTCCATATAGCGTGCCGGACTTGGGCGGCACTATGGCTCAGGGGTTACTTCGCTGTCAGCTTTCGCCCTTGATCCCTGCTTCCTTGACCAGATTGCCGTAGCGCGCGTAGTCGGCCTTCCACATCGCCATCACCTCGGCGGGCGTGCGCGGCGCCGGCACCTCGCAGCCGGCCTTGGCCAGGCGATCGCGCGTCTCGGCGCTGCCGAGCGCCTTCATCGCCGAGGCGTGCAGGCGCTCGACGACCGGAGCCGGCGTGCCGGCGCGCACCGCGATGACGTACCAGCTCATGACCTGGGCGTCGGCGAAGCCCGCCTCGGCGAAGGTCGGCACGTCGGGCAGGGTGGCGAGCCGCTTGTCGGCCAGCACCGCGAGTGCCCGCAGCTTGCCGGCCTGGACGTGCTGGATGGCGAGGGGGCCGGGCAGCAGGCCGACCTGGAGCCGGCCTTCGAGGAGGTCGGTCATTCCGGGCGGGATGCCGCGATAGGGCACCGAGGTCATGTCGAACCTGTAGCGGTTCTTGAGCAGCTCGGCCGACAGATGGATCGACGAGCCGTTGCCGGGATTGAGATAGTTGAGCTTGCCCGGGTTGGCGCGGCCGTACTCCACCAGCTCCGTCAGCGTCTTCACCGGGATGGCGGGGTTGACCGTGGCGACCGAGGTCGCCACCGCGACCAGCGCCACCGGCTGGAAATCGGCCAGCGGATCGTAGGAGACCGGCTGGAGGTGCGGCGCCACGACGTGCGAGATGGTCGCCATGACCCAGCTGTAGCCGTCGGCCGGCGCCTGCGGGATCATCGCGGTGGCGAGGGTCGAGTTGCCGCCGGGCCTGGGGTCGACGACGACCGGCTGGCCGAGATCGGCCTGCATCGGATCGGCCAGCGCGCGGGTCACGATGTCGACGATGCCGCCCACCGGGTACGGCACCAGAAAACGCATGGGCCTGGCCGGAAAGGCCTGCGCGAAGGCCTGCGGTGCGGCGGCAATAGCCGCGAGCGCCCCCAGCGTGGCGCGGCGGGTCTGTGGTCCCAAGATCGGTCCTCCCTGCGGACGTTCGATTTTCTTCCATCATGCGATAGCAGAGGCAAATGGCCAATGCATGGCCCATTCATGGGCCCGCGAGAAGTTTTCTCGTTGGCGAGTTTGACTCGACGCTGGGCCGGCATCAGGTTGGCGCCATGGCCGATACCACCAACTTCGCTCCCGACCACGATGTGCCGCTCGAGTACATGCGGCGGACGCGCGAGTACTACCTCGCGCTTGGCTACGACAATCCGTACCGCTGGGCGCACTATCTCGACGCGCCGTTTCAGCCGCTGACGAAGCCCCTGGCGGACAGCACGCTGGCGCTGATCAGCACGGCCGCACCCTACCAGCCGGACAAGGGCGACCAGGGACCCGGCGCCGCCTACAACGCCGGCGCCAAGTTCTACACGGTCTATTCGGGCGATACGGCGGTCGACCACGACACGCGCATCTCCCACATCGGCTACGATCGCAAGCACACCACGGCGGCCGACAGCAACACCTGGTTCCCGCTGCCGCTGATGCGTCAGTTCGCGGCCCAGGGCCGCTTCAGGCTCGCCAAGCGCTTTCACGGCGCACCTACCAACCGCAGCCAGCGCGTGACCCTGGAGACCGATGCGCCGGAGATCCTGGCACGCTGCCGGCAGGACCAGGTCGACGCGGCCCTCCTGGTCCCGACTTGACCCGTCTGTCACCAGACCGTGAGTCTGGTCGCCCGCTATCTGGAGAGGAACGGCATCCCGACCGTGGTCATGGGCGCCGCCAAGGACATCGTCGAGCTTGCCGGCGTGCCGCGCTTCCTGTTCAGCGATTTCCCGCTCGGCAATTCGTGCGGCAGGCCGCACGAGCCGGACACGCAGGCCTTCACGCTCGACCTCGCCCTGAAGGTGCTGGAGAGCGCCGTCGGCCCGCGCACCACGGTGCAGTCGCCGCTGCGCTGGAACGACGACGGCGACTGGAAGCTCGACTACAACAACCTCGAGCGCATGAGCCCGGAGGAGGTCGCCAGGCGGCGTGCCGAGTTCGACAAGGTGAAGCAGGTGGCCTTGGGCCAGCGCCAGAAGGCCGGTGTGGCGTAGGCCGGCATGGCGTAGAGGGGAGCGCCGCCTGGACGGGCGTGGCGTAGGAGCGACATGAGCAAGCCGTTTGCCGGAGTAAAGGTCCTCGACTTCACGCGGGTGCTGGCGGGGCCCTACGGCTCCTACCAGCTCGCCCTGCTCGGGGCCGACGTCATCAAGGTCGAATCGCGCGAAGGCGACGACATGCGCTACGGCAACCGCGCCAACGACTGGGAGAAGCGTGGGCTCGCGGCACCCTGGGTCTCGGTCAATGCCGGCAAGCGCTCGATCACGCTCGACCTCAAGAAGCCGGCGGCGATCGAGGCGGTCAAGCGCCTGGTCGCCAAGGTCGACGTCGTGATGGAGAATTTTCGGCCGGGCGTGATGGACAAGCTCGGCATCGGCTACGACGTCCTGAAGGCGCTCAACCCGCGGCTGATCTATTGCGCCGTCTCGGGCTTCGGCCAGGTCGGGCCTGACCGCGAGACCGCGGCGTTCGACGGCATGATCCAGGCGATGTCGGGCCTGATGTCGATCACCGGCTTCCCGGCCAACGGGCCGACCCGCGTCGGCTTCGCCGGTGCCGACGTGATGTCGGGCGCGACGGCCGCTCTGGGCGTCGCCTCGGCGCTCTTCCAGCGCACCCACACCGGCAAGGGCCAGCTCGTCGACGTCGCCATGATCGACGCGGTGATGGGCTATCTTGCCCAGCAGTTCACCGAGCACATGATGACCGGCCGCGTCCACGAGCAGGCCGCCAACCTCTCCGTCACCCGCAAGCCGACCGGCGACCTCTACAGGACGAAGGACGGCTGGATGGTGCTGGCCGTCATGACCGAGCCGCAGTTCCAGCGCCTGATGAAGGATATCGGCCGCGCCGACGCGCTCGCCGATCCGCGCTTCCCCGACTGGCCGACGCGCATCCAGAACAACAAGGCGCTGCACGAGATCATCGAGGCCGAGCTGGTGAAGGAGACATCGGCCACCTGGGCCGAGCGCTTCGCCAGGGCCGACGTGCCGGCCGGCCGCGTGCTGACGATCCCGGAGACCGTGCAGCTCGACCATTTCGACCGCCGCACCATCCTTCAGACGGTCGACACGCCGCACGGCCCGATCCGCGTCGTCGGCTCGGGCTTCCGGCTCGAGCATGGCGGCGGCTCTGTCGACCGGCCGCCGGCGACGCTGGGTCAGCATACCGACGAAGTTCTCGGCGAGGCCGGCTACACGCCCGCCGAGATCGCCGAGCTGCGGGCCGCCAAGGTGGTTTAGGATTTCAGTTGCCAGGAGCGCGCTGCCATCCAGGCCTTCCTCCCTAGCGAAGCTGGGGAAGTGTCGCCGTCTCACGGCGACGGAGGGGTCATGGGCCCGAGACTCGTGGCCCATGACCCCTCCGTCCGCGTCGGCATTTTGGCCGCGAAGCGGCCGAAAGCCTTTAGACGCGGACACCTCCCCAGCTGCGCTAGGGAGGAAGGCCTGGATGAGTGGCGCGCTCCCGGTGGAGAGTTTGTCGGCGATCAGTGAGGACGGAATGTCGAGGCGAAAGCGGGTCATCATCATGGTCATCGTGCTCGAGGTGCTGCTCGGGCTCGGCTGGATATGGTTGAGCCATGCCGCCGTGAGCGGCGGCAGCAGCAACCCCGACGCGCCGCGCATCATCGGCCAGGTGATGGGGGCGGCGATGGGCGTCGTGCTCGGCATCTCGCCGTTGCTCTACCTGCTCGCGCGCAACAACGATCGCCGCGCCGAGCAGCAGGCCGGCAAGCGCTGAGTCTCGGCGGGCCACGAGCCTGCCTAAGTGCGAGGGACGCTCATGCCAGCCACGGATCTTGCCGGTCGCACCGTGGACGCGCACGTGCGCAGCTTCACGAGCGGGGACGTCGCGGCCCGCGACATCGTCGACGGGCTGCTGGACCGCGTCGCGCGCGCCGCTTCGTTCAATCCGATCGCGACGCTCGACGCCCAGGGCGCGCGGGCGGCGGCCGACGCGCTCGATGCCCGGCGCCGGCGAGGGACGGCGTTCGGCAGGCTGGCCAGCGTGCCGGTGTCGGCCAAGGATCTGATCCTTACGAAAGGCCTTCGCACGGCCTTTGCGTCGCGCACCATGCAGGACAACGTCCCGTCGGTCGACGCCGACGCCATCGCCCAGTGGCGCGCCGCCGACGCCATCCTGTTCGCCAAGACGACCACGCCGGAGTTCGGCCACAAGGTCCTGACCGACAGCCCCTTGCACGGCGTCACCCGCAACCCGTGGAATCGCGAGCACACGTCGGGCGGATCGAGCGGCGGCGCGGCCGTGGCGATCGCGCTCGGCCTCGGGCCGATCGCCATGTCGACCGACGGCGCCGGCTCGGGCCGCATCCCGGCGGCCTGCTGCGGCGTCTATGGCCTCAAGGCCACACTCGGCCGGGTGCCACACGAGGTGCCCAACGACCAGTTCGGCCAGCTCACCTATCTCGGCGTGATGGCGCGCCACCCCGTCGATCTCGGCGCCGGGCTGGCGGCGATGTCGCGCAGTCATCGCGACGACCCGTGGACGATGTCGGCCGGGCGCACGCCGTTCGCCTGGCCTGCGCCGGAGGCGGCGCATCCCGTCGCGGGGCGGCGCGTCACCGTGATTCGCCGCATGACGGGCGGTTTTCTCGATCCCGATACCGAAGCGCGTCTCGACGCGGCGATCGCCTGGCTCGACCGGCAGGGCGCGCGCATCCGCGAGCTCGACGGCCGCACGATCGACTGGAAGCTCGACGCGGCGCGCATCATCCTGCGCGCCAACCAGATCGAGCGTTTTGGCGACCTGCTGAGGAGCCGCCGCGACGAGCTCGACCCGTCCTTCGCGCGAACGCTGGAGGAGGGCGACGCCATCGACGTGGTCACGCTGCGTCGTGCCCTGGCCGATCGCACCAGTGCCTACAGGGCGGCGCAGAAGCTCTTCACCGAGGCCGACCTGCTGCTGACGCCGACCGTCGCCACGCCGGCGCCGCTCGCCACCCAGGACCAGTTCGCGCCGCTGGTGGTCGACGGCAAGCCGATCGGCGACCTGCGGGCTGCGTGGTACAGCTACGCCATTCCTTTCAACATGACCGGACATCCGGCGATCTCCATCCCGTTCGGCCGCTCGCGTGCCGGCCTGCCGATCGGGTTGCAGTTCGTGGCGCCTTGGCACGAGGAGGCCCACTTGATCCGGCTGGCCGAGGCCTTCGATGCCGAGACCGGCGCGTCACTGGAGTTCCCGCCGGGATTCGCGCCCGGCTAGAGAGCCGGAGGGGAACCGGCATCGGGTCGAGCCGTTTACCCGTGCGAGCGGTCGGACTAGTGTTCGTCCGAGCACTGGAGGTTCGTACCCATGTCGAGTGAGTCCCTGCACGAAGACCCGAGCAAGCTCGGGCCGGAGGTGATCGATCAGCATCGCGCGATCGTGTCGCTGATGGAGGAGCTGGAGGCGGTCGACTGGTACGACCAGCGCGCCAAGGCGACCGGCAACGCGGAGCTGCGCGCCATCCTCGAGCACAATCGCGACGAGGAGAAGGAGCACGCGGCGATGGCGCTCGAATGGCTGCGACGCAACGACCCGACCCTGTCCCGCCACCTCGAGACCTTCCTGTTCAAGGAGGGGCCGATCACCGGGATCGAGGCCGAGATGGTCGCCGGCAAGGGCGAGGCGGATGCTCCCGCCGGCGCGAGCAAGGACGGCAGCCTGGGCATCGGCAGCCTGCGTGCGACGCGGGGAGCCGGCCAATGATGAAGAACCACCTGTTCCGCGAGCGCGCGCCGATCACCGAGGCCGGCTGGGAGGAGATCGAGAAGGAGGCCAAGCGTACGTTGCGCGCGCTGCTGGCGGCGCGCCGCGTCGTCGATTTCCGCGGTCCGCTGGGCTGGGGCGCCTCCGACGTCGAGCTCGGCCGTGCCGATCCGATCGGCTCGCCGCCACAGGGAGGCAACGTGCAGGCGCGCCTGCGGCGCATCCAGCCGCTCGTCGAGCTGCGCATTCCCTTCACGATGAGCCGCGCCGAGCTCGACGCGATCGATCGCGGCGCGCGCGACCCCGATCTCGATGCGGTCACGGCGGCGGCCCGCGAGATCGCTATTGCCGAGGATCGCTCGATCTTTCACGGCTACAAGGACGCCCAGATCACCGGCATCTGCCAGGCCCGCGCCGGCGCCGCGGTGCCGCTCGGCACCAGCCACGCCGATTACCCCGGCGCCGTCGCGGCTGCGCTGACCAGGCTTCGGGACGACGGCATCGAGGGCAAGTTCGCGGTGGTGCTGAACGAGCAGCTCTACAAGGACCTCGCCTCGCGCACCGACGGTGGCTACCCCATCCTGAGCCATGTCCAGCGCCTGATCGACGGCGAGATCGTGTGGGCGCCGGGCCTCGACGGCGGGCTGGTGATCTCCCAGCGCGGCGGCGACTTCGAGCTGACGGTCGGCCAGGATTTCTCGATCGGCTATCTCGACCACGATCGCGAGACGGTGCAGCTCTACATCGAGGAGAGCTTCACCTTCCTGATCCTCACCGAGCAGGCCGCGATCCCGCTCAGCACCGGGAAGAAGTAAGCGCCGTCGCCTCGCCGACCCGGTCGGCGAGGCGCTCGAACTCTCCCGTCCTCGGCGCTGCTATGGAGTGGACACATCCAAGCGGATATTCCTGATTGCAGATCGAGATGAAGGTCGTTCATTGGGTCCTCTCCGCCCGCGTAAGCGGGGGGAGAGGAAGGGGCCCCGCGCGGGGGAGGAGAGGTGGGTGGATGCCCCAGCACCGACTTCGGCTTCACTCAGTACGGGCCTCGGGTCGACAGAACCCAGGGAGCGAGCTTCGCGGCGACAGCACGCCGCTCGAAAAAGATCCTCCGGGAGCATGAATCAGCTCCTGGCTGGCGCCCCATGACCCACCTCTCCTAGCCTCTCCCCCCGCTACGCGGGCGGAGAGGAACATGGCTGTCGCAAGCGAACGAGTGCTATCGGCGTCGCGGGCCTTGCCAGCTCACCTCGTAGTTCATGATGACGCGGTATTCCGTCGTCGACGCCACCGCCGTGTTGACCATGTACTGGTCGACGAAGCCTATGCGGGCGCGCAGCTGGAGCGGCTTCAGCCAATCCGGCACCGCGAGCCTCTCGGCGCGGAAGTTGAGCTCGAGATCGTACTCGTAGACGTCGGGCAGATGGGCGCCGGTCGTTGCCACGACGGCATTCGCGCCATAGGTGACGTTGGCCAGGAAGAACGTGCCGGGCAGCCCGACGGCCGCGAGATCGTAGCGCGCCCCGATCTGGTAGGAACGCTCGCCGGCGCGATTGAAGTCGAGGACCTGCTGCTTGTTGAAACCGATGAAGATGCCGTACGGGCTGCGGTACTCGGCGGCGCTGCCGGTCTGCATGTAGGAGCCGTAGAGGGTGAACGGTCCCCAGTTCACGTCGACCCGGGCGCCGCCGACGAACGTGCCGAACGAGGTGCCGGTCAGCAGGTGGCGGCCGTTGCTGCCCTGGACCATGAGCTGGCCGGCCAGCCGCACCGACAGATCCTCGGCGAGGGGAATGATCCCGACGGCGTCGGAGTAGTGCGACCATAATATGTCGGGCACGTAGTACGCCGAGGAACGGAAGGCGAAGCGGCGGAGATCGCCGTATCGCAGGCTGGCCAGCCCCATGCCGGCGTTGACGTTGGGCGCGCCGGCTGCTTCGCCCATATTGATGAAGACGTCATAGTTGCGCGGCTTGATGGCGGCCACGTAGCCCGCGAAATAGTCGACCTCGCCCAGCCGGCCGCGCAACGCATAGGCCTCGAAGGTCTGAGGCACCTCGCGATTGTCCCACGGGTTCACTTCCAGCTCGTCGATGTATTGGCGATAGCCCGTGAAGGTCTGGCCCTTCCAGCGCGCCGAGGCATAGGCTTGGCCCAGGACGGAGAAGCCGGTGCCGCGCGGGCTCAGCAGGGTCGTCGGCCCCGCCGATTCATAGCTGTTGTGGGGCGCCCAGACGGGCTGCGAGGTGTATCCCACAACCCCGACCTGGAAGGTGTCGTAGAACCAGCCGCTCTCGAGCCCGACCCAGCCCCCGACGGTCAAGGCGACATCGTGGGGCGGCTTGGGATGGATCCTGTCCAGGAAGTAGCTTCGAACATGGAGCGTCGCCTTGGCCTCGTCGTGGACGAAGCGCTTCAGCTCGCCGCGCAGGCGCGTGTCCGGCGGCAGCCCTTCCGCGCCCGTGCCCTTGCCGTCGGCTTGTGCGGCTGCTGGTTCAGCCACGGACAGCACGATCCCCAGCGCCATTGCATGCCGCCACACCGTGCGCGGCGCGGTCGAGAAACAGCCCAAGCTGCCGGCCCCAATCCGTTCAGGGTTGCAGTTCGATCACCCTATAGCACCTCCATGACGCTTCCGCGTCCGGCGCGCGACCGCTGTCGACGAAGCTTCATCGAGAGGCGGCAGCTCGACAGACCCCGTGTCGGAAGGTGCGGTCGGGGAAGCTCGGCGCCGTGACGTTCTCTCGAACGGCGATCGCCGACTCTGCATTTCAGCGGGCTATCGGCGGCGAGATCCCTGCCAGCTCACCTCGTAGTTCAGGATGACGCGGTACTCGGTGGTCGATGCGACCGGCGTGCTCGCCGCATACTCGTCGATGAAGGCCAGACGAGCGCGCAGCTGGAGCGGCTTCAGCCAGTCCGGCACTTCGAGCCTCTCGGCGCGGAAGTTGAGCTCGAGATCGTACTCGTAGCGGTCGGGCAGGAGCGCGCCGGTCGTCGCGACGACGGCGTTCTCGCCATAGGTGACGTTGGCCAGGAAGAACGAGCCGGGCAGGCCGATGGCCCCGAGATCGTAGCGTGCGCCGACCTGATAGGATCGCTCGCCGGCGCGGTCGAAGTCGCGGACCTGCTGCTTGTTGAAGCCGATGAAGATGCCGTACGGGCTGCGGTACTCGGCGGCGCTGCCGACCTGCATGTAGGAGCCGTACAGGGTGAACGGCCCCCAGTTGGCGTCGACCCTGGCGCCGCCGACGAAGGTCCCGAACGGGCTGCCGGTCAACAGATTGCGTCCGTTGCTGCCCTGGACCATGAACTGGCCGGCCAGTCGCACCGACAGGTCCTCGGCGAGAGGAATGATCCCGACCGCGTCGGTGTAGTGCGACCACAGGATGTCGGGCACGTAGTAGGCCGATGAGCGGAAGGCGAAGCGGCGCGGATCGCCGTAGCGCACGCTGACCAACCCCATGCCGGCGTTGACGTTGGGCGCGCCGGCCCGCTCGGCCATGTTGATGAAGGCCGAATCGTCGCGCGTCTTGATCGCCGCCACGTAGCCCGCAAAGTAGTTGATGTCGGCCAGCCGGCCGCGCAGGGCATAGGCCTCGAAGGTCTGCGGGATCATGCGATTGTCGCGCGGATTGACCTCGAGCTCGTCGATCCACTGGCGGTAGGCAGTGAAGGTCTGGCCCATCCAGCGTGCCGACGCATAGGCCTGCCCCAGCGTGAAGAACCCGTAGCCATTGGGCTTCAGCAGCCGGGTCCCGTTCGATGTCTCGTAGGCATTGTTGGGCGCCCAGATCGGTTGCGTCGTGTATCCCACGGCGCCGATCTGGAAGGTGTCGTAGAGCCAGCCGCTCTCCAGACCCACCCAGCCGCCGCCGGCAAGCGCCACGCTGACCGGCGGGCGTGGCCCGATTCGGTCGAAGAAGTAGCTCCGGAAGCGCACTGTTGCCCTAGCTTCGTCGTGCAGGAAGCGCTTCAGCTCGCCGCGCAGGCCGGTCTCCGCCGAGCCGCCGTCGGCGCCGGGCGCGACCTGCTCCCGGCCGGGCTCGGTCGCGCTCTGGGCAAAGGTCGGCGGCGATGCCGCCCAGAGCGCTGCCGGCAGCAGCAGGTGCCGCATTATTGCGCGCATTGTCACGGAGATTTCAGCCATGCCGGCCGTTCCGAGCCTGTCGCCACTCTGATGCCATGACCACACCGCTACCGTGGTCTAGGCGGGAACCATCGCGCCATGGGCTGCATTGTGCCTGAAAACTGCCTCGGCATCCTTGCAGAGCCGGTATCATCGGGGGAGATTTCGGTGCAATGGTCCGTACTGGTTGGTGAGCCGGCGAGACGGGTTGCTGAACCGGCGAATCAGGGGCAGGTCGAGCGATGAAAAGGCTGCGAACCCTTCTGGGGATCGCCGTCGGGCTGGCTATCGTGGCCGGTGCCGGCTGGTACATCACGAAATACCAAAGCGCTCCTGCCCCGACGCGCCAGGGCGGCCGCTTCGGCGCGAACCTGGCGACGCCCGTTGGCCTCGCCGCGGCGGTCAAGGGCGAGATTCCGATCGTCATCCGCGGGCTCGGCACCGTCACGCCGCTCCATACCGTCAACGTGAAGACCCAGATCACCGGCCAGCTCGTCAAGGTCGAGTTCAAGGAAGGCCAGATGGTCAAGGCGGGCGACCTGCTCGCCGTGGTCGATCCCCGGCCCTACGACGTCGCGCTTCAGCAGGCGATCGGCCAGATGCAGCGGGACGAGGCGCTGCTCAAGAACGCCCAGACCGACCTCGAGCGCTACAAGAAGCTGGTCGCCCAGGATTCGATCGCCCGCCAGCAGTACGACACCCAGGTCGCCCTGGTCCGGCAGTACGAGGCCGCCCTGGTGATCAACCAGGCGCAGGTCGACGCCGCCCGGCTCAACGTCACCTACACCAGGATCGTGGCGCCGCTCACCGGCCGCATCGGCCTGCGCAATGTCGACCTGGGCAACTTCGTGACCATGGGCGACGCGACCAGCATCTGCGTCATCATCCAGATCCAGCCGATCTCGGTGATCTTCACCATCCCGGAGGACTCGCTGCCCCAGGTGCGCAACCGCGTGAAGGCGGGCGCCAGGCTCGAGGTGCGCGTGCTCGACCGGTCGCAGAAGAACGAGCTGGCCGTCGGCACGCTCGACAGCCACGACAACCTGATCGACGTCACGACCGGCATGGTCAAGCTGCGGGCCATCTTCGACAACAAGGACGAAAGCCTTTTTCCCAACCAGTTCGTCAACGTGCGCATGCTGGTCGACACGGTGAAGGACGCGGTCGTGGTGCCCGTCGCCGCCATCCAGCGCGGCCCGGCCGGCATCTTCGTCTACCGCGCCAAGGCCGACGACACGGTCGAGATCCGCGTCGTCCAGCTCGGCGCGACCGACGGCGAGAAGGTGCAGATCACCGCCGGCCTGCAGCTCGGCGACCAGGTGGTGATCGACGGCGTCGACCGCCTGCGCGACGGCGCCAAGATCCGCCGGCCCGGCGGCGGGCCGCGCGCGACCTCCGGGCCACCGGTCGCCGCCGCGCCGGCCGACGAACAGACCACACCCCGGAGCCAGGCGCCGTCCTCCCAGCAGCCGGGCGGCGAGCGGCCGGCCCGGCGCACCGCGACTGGCGACGGCAGCCCGGGCGGCGCCCGCGCCGAGCAGCCCTCCCGACCGAGCCAGTGATGATCGCGCCAGCGCGCAGTCCGTCCGGCCGCCGAGGCCGAACGGAGTGTGCCCATTGCGATGACCTTCTGTGGCGCGCTCCCGGGTCGAGCAGGGCATTCGCCTGCGTTGACATGACGGCGATTCTTGTCGTGGACGAATGCTCTGCCGGGTCGGGGGCCGCCCCATGAACCCGTCGCGGATCTTCATCGAACGGCCGGTCGGGACGTCGCTGCTGATGATCGCGATCATGTTGGCTGGCATGATCGCCTACCGCTTCCTGCCGCTGTCGGCGCTGCCGCAGGTCGACTACCCGACGATCCGGGTGCAGACGCTCTATCCGGGCGCCAGCCCGGAGGTCATGACGTCGGCGATCACGGCGCCGCTCGAGCGGCAGTTCGGCCAGATGCCGGGCCTCAACCAGATGACGTCGACCAGCTCGGCCGGCGCCTCGTCGATCGTCCTGCAGTTCGATCTCGCGCTGCGCCTCGACGTCGCCGAGCAGCAGGTCCAGGCCGCCATCAACGCCGCCAGCAACCTGCTGCCAGGCGACCTTCCGTCGCCGCCGGTCTATGCCAAGATCAACCCGGCCGACGCGCCGGTCCTCACGCTGGGCGTCACCTCGAAGTCGGAGCCGCTCACCAGGGTCTACGACCTGGTCGACACGCGGGTGGCGCAGAAGCTCTCGCAGCTGCCCGGCGTCGGCCTGGTCAGCCTCGAAGGCGGCCAGAAGCCCGGCGTGCGCATCCGCGCCAACCCGACGGCGCTCGCCGCCTACGGCCTCAACATCGACGACCTGCGCACCACCATCACCAACGCCAACGTCAACACTCCCAAGGGCAATTTCGACGGCCCGACGCGGGCCTACACGATCAACGCCAACGACCAGGTGACCGACCCGCAGGTGTTCCGCGACATCGTCGTGGCTTATCGCAACGGCGCGCCGGTGCGCCTGTCCGACGTGGCGACCGTGCTCGAGGGCCAGGAGAACGACCGCCTCGCGGCGTGGATGGACACGACCCAGGCGGTCATCATCAACGTCCGCCGCCAGCCCGGCGCCAACGTCATCGCCGTCGTCGACAGCGTCAAGGCGCTGCTGCCGCAGCTGCGCGCCAACCTGCCGGGCTCGATCGATCTGCAGATCCTGACCGATCGCACCGTCACCATCCGCGCCTCGGTGCGTGACGTGCAGATCGAGCTGGCGTTCGCCGTGGTCCTGGTGGTGGCCGTGATCTTCCTGTTCCTGGGCGACCTCAGGGCGACCCTGATTCCCAGCCTGTCGGTGCCGCTGTCGCTCGTCGGCACGCTGGCGATCATGTATCTCGCCGGCTACAGCCTGAACAACCTGTCGATCATGGCGCTCACCATCGCCACCGGCTTCGTGGTCGACGATGCCATCGTCATGATCGAGAACATCGCCCGCTACATCGAGCGCGGCGATCCGCCGAAGGAGGCGTCGCTGCGCGGCTCGCGGCAGATCGCCTTCACCGTGGTGTCGCTCACCGTGTCGCTGATCGCCGTGCTGATCCCGCTGCTGTTCATGAGCGACGTCGTCGGCCGGCTGTTCAGCGAGTTCGCCGTCACGCTCTCCGTCACCATCCTGATCTCGGCGGTGGTGTCGCTCACCCTGGTGCCGATGCTGTGCGCCCTGCTGCTGCGCCAGCGGCCGGGCCACGCCGCGGTGGGCCAGGGCGTGGATGGTCATGTCGCCGGCGGGCCCGGCGCGAGCTTGCGGCGCGGCGCCGGGGCCGAGGCGCTGGGTGCGCGCTGGTTCGCCGGGCTGATCGGCCTCTACGACCGCTGCCTGGTCGTCGTGCTGCGCCACCAGCCCTTCACCCTCGTCGTCGCGGTGGGCACCGTCGTGCTGACCGTCGCGCTCTACGTCGCCATCCCCAAGGGCTTCTTCCCGGTCCAGGACACCGGCCTGATCCAGGCGGTGACCGAGGCGCCGCAGAGCATCTCGTTCGGCGCGATGAGCCAGCGCCAGCGCGCCCTCGCCGAGGCCATCCTGGCCGATCCGGACGTCGAGAGCCTGAGCTCGTTCGTCGGCGTCGACGGCAGCAACCCGACCCTCAACTCGGGGCGCATGCTGATCAACCTCAAGCCGCGCGCCGAGCGCACCGCCACGGCGAGCCAGATCATCCGCCGCCTGCAGCGCGAGACCGCCGGCGTCCACGGCATCTCGCTCTACATGCAGCCGGCGCAAGATCTGACCATCGACTCCACGGTGAGCCGCACGCAGTACCAGTTCGTGCTGCAGAGCGTGAAGCCGGAGGACTTCGACACCTGGGTGCCGCGCCTGCTCGACCGGCTGCATCACGTGCCCGAGATCGTCGACGCGAGCAGCGACCTGCAGGCGAGGGGCCTGTCGTTGTTCATCAGGATCGACCGCGACGCCGCCGCCCGCTTCGGCATCACGGCGGCCTCGGTCGACAACGTGCTGTACGACGCCTTCGGTCAGCGCATCGTATCGACGGTCTACACCCAGTCGAACCAGTATCGCGTGATCTACGAGGTCGACCCGGCGTTCGGCGGATCGCTGGCGTCGCTGGCCGACCTCTACCTGCCGGGCTCGGGCGGCAAGCAGGTGCCGCTGTCGGCGATCGCCACCATCGAGGAGCGGCCGGCGCCGCTGCGCCACGACCGGCTCGGCCAGTTCCCGGCGACCGCCGTGTCGTTCAACCTGGCGCCGGGCGCCTCGCTCGGCCAGGCGGTCGACGCCATCGTCGCCGCCCAGCGCGAGATCGGCATGCCGGCCTCGATCGCCATCCACTTCCAGGGCGCCGCGCTCGCCTTCCAGAAGTCGCTCGACAGCCAGCTGCTGCTCATCCTGGCCGCCATCGTGACGGTCTACATCGTGCTGGGAGTGCTCTACGAGAGCTACATCCATCCGATCACCATCCTGTCGACCCTGCCGTCGGCCGGCATCGGCGCGCTGCTCGCGCTGATGCTGTGGGGCCAGGATCTCAGCGTCGTCGCCATCATCGGCATCGTGCTGCTGATCGGCATCGTCAAGAAGAACGCGATCATGATGATCGACTTCGCCCTCGACGCCGAGCGCAACGACGGCAAGACGCCGCAGGAGGCGATCCACCAGGCCTGCCTGCTGCGCTTCCGGCCGATCCTGATGACCACCGTCGCCGCCCTGGTCGGCGCGCTGCCGCTGATGCTGGGCACCGGCACCGGCTCGGAGCTGCGCAGCCCGCTCGGCGTCACCATCGTCGGCGGCCTGATCGTCAGCCAGGTGCTGACGCTGTTCACCACGCCGGTGATCTATCTCGCCTTCGACCGGCTCGGCCGCCGCCTGCGCGGCCTGCCGCTCGACACGCCGCGCCATCCACTGCCGGTGGATGCGCCCCCGAGCGTGGAGGCTGCCGACCATGCGCGCTGACCTCGGCGGAAAAGGGCGCGCACCCGGGCACCAGCTTTGGCATCTCCTCCCCAGCATCGCTGCTACGGAGTGGATACATCTGGAATCCCTCCCCCGTCCTACGCTGCCGAATTCACGCATCATGCTGTCCTCCCTGCGCGAAGCGCGGGGAGGTGCCCCCGGAGGGGGCGGAGGGGTCATGAGCCAATGGTCTCGGCATGAGTCGCCGATCAGTGTCGTCACCATGATGAGCATTCTGGCGAAGCGAGTGTTGCTCTCGACCCCTCCGCCCCCTCCGGGGGCACCTCCCCGCGCTTCGCGCAGGGAGGACAACATGAGTGCAAGCTCGATAGTCTGTCCTACGGCAGAGCCGGCGCCGTGAACATCTCGGCTCCCTTCATCGCGCGGCCGGTCGCCACGACGCTGCTCACGGTCGGCCTCGCGCTGGCCGGCCTGCTGGCGTTCTTCAAGCTGCCGGTGTCGCCGTTGCCCAAGGTCGACTATCCGACCATCCAGGTGACGGCGAGCCTGCCCGGCGCCTCGCCGGAGACGGTGGCGACCAGCCTGACGACGCCGCTCGAGCGGGCGCTCGGCGCCATCGCCGGGGTCACCGAGATCACCTCGTCGAGCACAGTCGGCAGCGCCCGCATCACCTTGCAGTTCGACCTGTCGCGCAGCATCGACAGCGCGGCGCGCGACGTGCAGGCGGCGATCAACGCCGCGCGCATGGAGATGCCGGGCGACCTGCCGAGCAACCCGCAGTACCGCAAGGTCAACCCGGCCGATTCGCCGGTCGTGGTGCTGGCCCTGACCTCGGACACGATCGGCCAGGGGCGTCTGTTCGATGCCGCGTCCAACGTGCTGCAGCAGCGCCTGAGCCAGGTCGGCGGGGTCGGCCAGGTCCTGCTGGGCGGCGCCTCGCTGCCGGCGGTGCGCGTCGAGATCAACCCGACCAGCCTGTCGAAGTACGGCGTCGGCCTGGAGAGCGTTCGGGCGGCGCTGGCGGCCGCCAACGCCAACTCGCCCAAGGGCGCGCTCGAGGTCGGCGACCGGCGCTACCAGCTCTACTCCAACGACCAGGCGCGCACGGCCGAGGAGTACCGCCCGCTCATCATCGCGTGGCGCAACGGCGCGCCGGTGCGGCTGAGCGAGGTCGCCGAGGTGATCGACGCCACCGAGAACATCCGCAACGAGGGCCAGGCTAACGGCAAGCGCTCGGTGCTGGTGCTGGTCTACCTGCAGCCCAACGCCAACGTCATCGAATCGGTCGACCAGGTGCGCGCGCTGCTGCCTGAGCTGCAGGCCGCGCTGCCGAGCGACGTCGACCTGCAGGTGGTGAGCGACCGCACGACGACGATCCGCGCCTCGCTGCGGGAGGTCGAGCAGGCGCTGCTCATCAGCATCGTCCTGGTCGTGCTGGTGACGTTCGCCTTCCTGCGCTCGGCGCGCGCCGGCTTCGTCGCCGCGGTCGCCGTGCCGGTGTCGCTGATCGGCACGTTCGGCGGCATGTACCTGCTGGGCTACAGCCTCAACAACCTGTCGCTGATGGCGATGGCGATCGCCGCCGGCTTCGTGGTCGACGACGCCATCATCGTGCTGGAGAACATCACGCGCCACGTCGAGGCGGGAAAGTCGCGCCTCGAGGCGGCGCTGCTCGGCTCGCGCGAGGTCGGCTTCACCGTGGTGTCGATGAGCCTGTCGCTGATCGCGGTGTTCATCCCCATCCTGTTCATGTCCGGCATCGTCGGCCGGCTGTTCCAGGAGTTCGCGGTCACGCTCACCATCGCCATCCTGATCTCGATGGTGGTGTCGCTGACGACGACGCCGATGATGTGCGCCTTCGTGCTGCGCCCGCATCCGTCGCAGGAGGCCGGACCGGCGGGCGGCGGGCGGGACAGGAAGCCGGGCCTGTTCTTCCGCTGGAACGAGAAGGGCTTTGCCTTCCTGCAAAGGCTGTACGGCCGCAGCCTCGGGCTGGTGCTGCGCCATCCGCTGCTCACCATGCTGGTCTTCCTGGCGACGGTGATCCTGAACGTCGACCTCTACGTCACCATCCCCAAGGGCTTCTTCCCGCAGCAGGACACCGGCCGGATCGCCGGCGGCATCCGCGGCGACCAGAGCATCTCGTTCCAGGCGATGCGCAGCAAGTTTCGCCAGTTCATGGCGATCGTGCGCGCCGATCCCGATGTCGCCACCGTCGCCGGCTTCACCGGCGGCTGGTCGACCAACTCTGGCTTCCTGTTCGCCACCCTGAAGCCGCTCGGCGAGCGCACGGTGCCGGCCGACCAGGTGATCGCCCGGCTGCGTCCCAAGCTCGCCCAGGTGCCCGGCGCCCAGCTCTTCCTCTTCCCGGTGCAGGACATCCGGGTCGGCGGCCGCCAGAGCAACGCCCTCTACCAGTTCACGCTGCAGGCCGATTCGCTGGCAGATCTCTATGCCTGGGGCCCCAAGCTGGTCGAGGCGCTGCGCGCCGACCAGTCGGTGATCACCGACGTCGATTCGGACCAGCAGCAGCGCGGCCTGCAGGTCAACCTGACGATCGACCGCGACGCCGCGGCGCGGCTCGGCGTGTCGACCCGCAGCATCTCGGCGACGCTCTACGACGCGTTCGGCCAGCGCCAGGTCTCGACCATCTACAACGCGCTGAACCAGTACCGCGTCGTCATGGAGGTCGCGCCCGACTACTGGCAGACCCCGGAGTCGCTGAAGGACATCTATGTCAGCACCACGGGCGGCGCGATCAGCGGCGCCCAGGCGACCGCTCCGGTCGTCGCGACGACGCCGCTGAAGGCCGGTGCGGTCGATCCCGCCCAGGCGGTGCGCAACCAGCGCACCAACCGGATCGCGGTGAGCGGCCGCGGCTCGGCGTCGACCGGGGCGGCGGTCAGCACCGCGCCCGAGACCATGATCCCGCTGTCGCAGCTGACCAGCTGGGAGTTCGGCACGACCCCGCTATCCGTCAATCACCAGGGCCTGTTCGTCGCCAGCACGATCTCCTTCAACCTGGTACCCGGCAAGACGCTGAGCGATGCCGTGACCTACATGAACGACACGATGCGCGAGATCGGCCTGCCGTCGACCGTCCTCGGCTCGTTCCAGGGCACGGCGCGCGCGTTCCAGCAGAACCTCGGCAGCCAGCTCCTGCTGGTGCTGGCGGCGCTCGCCGCCGTCTATATCGTGCTCGGCGTGCTGTACGAGAGCTACATCCATCCGATCACGATCCTGTCGACCCTGCCGTCGGCCGGCGTCGGCGCGCTGCTGGCGCTCAAGTACGCCAACGTCGAGCTCAGCATCATCGCCATGATCGGCGTCCTGTTGCTGATCGGCATCGTCAAGAAGAACGCGATCATGATGATCGACGTGGCGCTGGAGCGCGAGCGCACCCTCGGGCTCGACCCGCGCGAGGCGATCCACCAGGCGGCGGTTCTGCGCTTCCGGCCGATCCTGATGACCACCATGGCGGCGATCCTGGGCGCCTTGCCGCTGGCGCTGGGCTCGGGCGACGGCGCCGAGCTGCGCCGGCCGCTCGGCATCTCGATCATCGGCGGCCTGGCGGTCAGCCAGATCCTGACGCTCTACACGACGCCGGTGATCTACCTCTATCTCGACCGCTTCCGCCGGCGCGACCGCGATCGGCCGAGCCGCGTGGCGCGGGCCATGGGCAGCGCCGCGGCGCCGGCATGAGGAGGCTGGCCCCCGCTCTCTGGCTCGCGCTGCTGTCGGGCTGCATGGTCGGGCCGGACTACCGGCGGCCGCCGCCCGCCAGCCCGCCGACGGCCCACTTCAAGGAAGCCGTCGCCGAGGTGGCGCCCGGCACCAACATCCCGTTCCGCCCCGCCATGCCGCGCGACGACATCGACCGCGGCGCGTGGTGGACGATGTACGGCGACCGCGAGCTCGACCGGCTCGCGGCGCAGATCGACATCTCCAACCAGACGCTGCGGCAATCGGAAGCCGCCTACCGCCAGGCGCGCGCGCTGGTGCGGCAGGACATCTCCGGGCTCTACCCGACGATCGCCGGCACGGGCAGCGCCCAGCAGACCGGCACCGGCAACCAGCGCGGCAGCGGCGGCACGACCGTGCTGATCAACACCGGCACAGGCCAGTTCACCTCGAGCGTCGGCCAGTTCTCGACCGGCGCCTCGCTCGGCTGGGAGATCGACCTGTGGGGCCGCATCCGCCGCCAGATCGAGAGCGATTCGGCGGCCGCCCAGGCGAGCTACTCCGACCTCGCCTCGGCCCGCCTGTCGGCCCAGGCCGACCTGGTGATCAACTACTACTCGCTGCGCATCTCCGACGAGCGCATCAAGCTCTACCAGGCGACGGTGGCGGCGTACGCGCGCGCCGTCCAGATCGTGCAGAACCAGGTCGATGCCGGCATCGTGAGCAAGGTCGACCTGGTGCAGGCGCAGACCCAGCTCGAGCAGACGCGCTCGCAGCTGGTCGCCGAAGGCATCACGCGGGCGCAGTTCGAGCACGCCATCGCCGTGCTGATGGGCCGCGCGCCGGCCGAGCTCAGCGTGGCGCCGGCGCCGCTGCCCGACAAGGTGCCGACGGTCGATTCCGGCGTGCCGTCGGCGCTGCTCGAGCGGCGGCCCGACATCGCCGGCGCCGAGCGCCGCATGGCGGCGGCCAACGCCCAGATCGGCGTGGCGCAGGCCGCCTTCTATCCGACGATCTCGCTCAACGCCGCTCTCACCTTCCTCAATGCCGGCCTCGCCAACCTGCTGCAGATCGGCAGCGCAGTGTGGTCGGTCGGCCCGCAGCTCGCCGGCACGCTGCTCGACGGCGGCGCGCTCAAGGCCCAGGTCGAGGGCGCGCGCGCCGCTTACGACGGCCAGGTGGCGGCCTATCGCCAGACCATCCTGGTCGCCTTCCAGCAGGTCGAGGACGCGCTGGTCCAGCAGCGCATCCTGGTGCAGCAGGAGCAGGTCCAGCGCGCCGCCGTCGCCGCCGCCCGCGAGGCCGAGCGGTTGTCGCTCAACCAGTACCGCATCGGCACCGTGCCCTACACGACGGTGGTGCAGACCCAGACCTCGGCGCTCGCCGCCGAGCAGACCCTGCTCAGCGTGCGCCTCAACCGGCTGGTCGCCAGCGCCAACCTGGTGAAGGCGCTGGGCGGCGGCTGGCGCGACACCGACCTGCCGGCGCCGACGCCGATCGGCGGCATCGACCAGACGCCGCAGCCGGCGGTGCCGCCGCCGGCGGCCACGCAGCCGGCACAGCCGCCGCGGCAGTGGTGGCAGGTGTTCCGGTAGGGATCAGTTTTGGCTCATCCGATTTGACGGATACTACCGATTTCCCGTAGTATTTCACGAGTGGAGTATGAATGGGACGAGGCCAAGGCAGCGGCAAATCTTGCCAAGCATGGCATCAGCTTCACGGCTGCGGCACGGAGCCTCGAAGACCCTCGCAAGATCGAAATCCTCGACGACAGGTTCGACTATGGCGAGGAGAGAACTCGAAGCCTTTGCATGCATCGCGGAGAGATCCTGTTCATCGTAACAGCCATGTCAGACGAGTACATCTGCCGCATCATCAGCGCCCGTAAGGCAACACGAAATGAGCAAGAGCAGTACTTCCAAGGTGGTTCGCTATTCTCGTGACAAGCTTCCCCCCGACAGGTCCAACTGGGATCGCATCAATGCCATGACCGACGAGGAGGCCATGGCTGCGGCGTTGTCCGATCCCGATGCGCAGCCCCTCACGCCTGAGCGGCTGGCGAGGATGCGCCGGGTGTCGCGGGTCAAAGTGATTCGGCAGCGCCTCGACATGACGCAAGCGGAGTTTGCCGAGGCATTTCACCTGCCCATCACGACCCTGCGCGATTGGGAACAGCATCGGAGCACGCCCGACGCGCCGGCCCGCGCGTTGTTGCTGGCAATCGAACGCGATCCGGAAGTCATGCGGAGGTTGCTCGCCGATAAGGCAGCGTAGCTTCGCGCGCCCTCGAAGCCCGGACTCGACGAACGCTCGTGAAGGAACCCAGGCATGTCCAAGAATCGTCACCTCCTGCTCGCCCTGACCAATCCTGTCCCCGGTCGGGAGGACGAGTTCAACGCCTGGTACGACGCCTATCATGTTCCCGAGTGCCTCAAGGTTGGGGGCTTCAAGAGCTGCCAGCGTTTCAAGCTGACGGCCAGCCAGCACGACCAGCCGCGACAGGCCTATCTCGCGCTTTACGAGCTGGAAGGCGACGACCCGAAGGCACTGTTGCAAGGCCTCGAGGCGACGCGATCCGAGCGCACGCAAAGCCCTGCGTTCGACCGCGAGAGCGTCTCGCTTTGGGTGTTCTCGCCGATTGCAGAAGAGCAGCACGGCGACGAGAGCGACGATTGAACCGGCATGCCGCCGCGAGGCGCAGCCGGCGAAGAACAGCGCGGAGCATCCCAGACGCGCTGGCGCGTGCCTGGCTGCTGGTCATCGAACGCGATCCGGAGGTCCTGCGACGCGACTGGCGATCTCAGCTTCCTCCGGGGGCCGGCTCCGGCGCCTGGCCCGCGTCGCGCTGCACGCCGGGCCAATGGCTCTTCGTGGTCCCCTCCTCGAATCGGAATCCCGTGTAGCCGTCGGCCGCGATCTGGCTGCAGGTATGACGGTAGCCGGCGCCGACATAGGGCATGAAGACCTGCGGCTTGCCCGGGATGTTCACGCCGAGATACCAGGAGTTGGCTTCCGGATAGAGCGTGCGCGACGCTACGTCCGCCACGTGGTCCATCCATTGGTCCTGCGCCGGCGCCTCGGGCTCGACCGTCTGCAGGTTGGCGCGGCGCATGTGCTCGATGCAGGCGACCAGCCAGTCGACATGATGCTCGCAATTGGTGATCACGTTGCCGATGACCGACGGGCTGCCGGGGCCGGTGATGGTGAACAGGTTGGGGAAGCCCGCGACGCCGAGGCCGAGATAGGTCCGCGGCCCGTCCGCCCACGCCTCCTTCAACGTCCTGCCGTCGCGGCCGCGTATGTCCATCGCCAGCAGCGCGCCGGTGATGGCGTCGAAGCCGGTGGCGAACACCAGCATGTCGAGCTCGAAGGCGCGCTCGGACGTCTGCGCGCCGGTCGGCGTGAAGCGCTCGAGCGGCTCGCGGCGCAGGTTGACCAGCGTGGCGTTCGGCCGGTTGAAGGTCTCGAAGTAGCCGCTGTCGACGCAGATGCGCTTCACGCCCAGCGGATGGTTGGTCGGGCAGAGATCGTCGGCGGTCTGCGGATCGTGCACGGCCTCGCGGATCTTGCCGCGCACGAAGTCGCAGGCGACGTCGTTGACGCCGTGGTGTGTCAGGATGTTGGGGAAGGCATAGAGGATGGCGCCGCCGCCCTCCTGCCAGAGCGCCTCGTAGCGCTGCCACTGGACGTCGCGCGCAGGGACGGGCGCCGTCGCGGCGTCGGGCGGCACGCGGCCGAAGTCGGCGTGCTGCAGGCTTTCCACATAGGCTTCGAAGCCGGCCTCGAACTGCTCGTGATCCTGCTCGGTGAGCGGGCGATTGCGCGACGGCAGGGAGAAGTTCGGCGTGCGCTGGAACACGGTGAGGTGCCGGGCCGTCTCGGCGATCACCGGAATGGCCTGGATGCCGGACGAGCCGGTCCCCACCACGCCAACCCGCTTGCCGCTGAAGTCCACCGGTTCGTGCGGCCACTGTGCGGTATGAAGGATGGTGCCGGTGAAGTCGCCGAGGCCGGGAATGTCGGGCGTGTTGGGCATCGACAGGCAGCCGGTCGCCATGATGCAGAAGCGGGCGCGGAAGGACTCGCCGCGGTTCGTGCGCACCGTCCAGACGCCGGCATCGTCGTCGTAGGTGGCGCTGACGACACGCGTCTCGAAGCGGATGAGCGGTCGCAGGCCGAAGCGGTCGGCGGCATGGCCCATGTAGCGCAGGATCTCGGCCTGGGCGGCATAGCGTTCCGACCAGCGCCACTCGGCGCGCAGCTCGGGCGACCAGCTGTAGGAGTAGAGCAGGCTCGGGACGTCGCACCGCACGCCCGGATAGCGGTTCCAGTACCAGGTGCCGCCGACATCGGGCGCCGCCTCGATGCCGACCACCGACAGGCCCAGCGCGCGCAGCCGGTGCAGGGCATAGAGCCCGCCGAACCCGGCGCCGACGACGACGGCCCCCAGGACCTCGCCCTGCGCGGGCTCGGCCGCGTGATCGGTCTCGCCTGAAGGTACGCTCATCCTTTTCTCCGCACTACGCGTCATGGGTTGCTTTCGTCGCTTCGGGGGGCGGGACATTCGGATGTGAATCGGTCTTCATTCCCCTCCTCGGCGGAGCTGCTACGGAGTGGACACATCTCGGATCCCTCCGCCGTAGGACAGGCTGTCGAGCTTACACTCATGCTGTCCTCCCTGCGCGCAGCGCGGGGAGGTGCCCCCGAAGGGGGCGGAGGGGTCGAGAGCAACACACGCTTTGCCAGAACGCTCGTCATGGTGACGATACTGATCGGCGACTCGTTCCGAGACCCTTGGCTCATGACCCCTCCGCCCCCTTCGGGGGCACCTCCCCGCGCTGCGCGCAGGGAGGACAGCATGATGCGTGAATTCGGGAGCGTAGGGATGTGTCCACTCCCCGGCAGCTTCGCTGGGGAGGAGTCTGAAGGCCAGCCGCCATCGCATCCCTATCCGTCGAAGCCGACGAACACCGTGGCTTCGGCCACCGGCTTTCGCTGGGACACGACCGCATTCGCCGGGAAGCTTTCGTCAGGCCAACCCAGCGCGATGCTCTTCATGATGACCTGATCGTCGGCGATTCCGGCGTGCTCGCGCACCACGGGCGATTGCATGATGCCCTGGCTGTTGATCACGGCGCCCAGCCCGCGCGACCACGCGGCATTGACCAGGGCCGTGGCCACGGCGCCGCAATCGAACGGCGTATCGTCGCTGCCGTCCAGCACGCGGTCGTAGGTCACGATTACGCACACCGGCGCGTCGAACTGACGGAAGCCGCGCAGCACCCAGTCCTGGCGCCCGTCCTTGTCGTCGCGCGCAATCCCCATGGCGGAGAACAACTGCTTGGCAACGCCGATCTGCCTGTCGCGGTGCTGGCCTGCAAAGGGCTTGCCCGTGCGGAACTCGCGCGACTGCGGGATGCCCGCCACCATCCGCTCGGTATTGCCGGCCCGGATCCGGTTCAGCGGCTCGCCGGTGATGACGTAGAAGTTCCAGGGCTGGGTGTTCATGGACGACGGCGCGCGCATCGCCAGGCCGATGATTTCCTCGATCAGCGCCCTGGGGACCGGATCGGGCTTGTAGCCGCGGATGCTCCGGCGACCGAGGATGACGTCATCGAACTGCATTTGCCTGAAACTCCCTCGATTTCTCCCGAGCCGACGCAGGACATTCGCATATGGGCGCGGTCTCATTCTCCTCCCCAGCTTTGCTGGGGAGGTGTCGCCGTCATACGGCGACGGAGGGGTCATGAGCAACGGGACTGGGGCCTATGACCCCTCCGCCCCCGATTACGGGGGCACCTCCCCAGCAAAGCTGGGGAGGAGAATGAGACCGCGTATGCGAATGCCCTGCGAGCCGACGGGCGCAATCGCTGCTTCCCGGTGCCGGCGCGAGATGGATGCAAAGGCTCGTCGGCTTCGGTCCTCGATCCTTCGGCCCTGTGGGCTCCCGCGCTTGCCGGGCAGCCGTCAAGTCCTATGCGTCATGCAGGGCCGAGGGGGCAGCGGCGTCGCGCCGCACAGCCTGCTCGAGGCCCACCACCGGCAGGTTGGCCGGGCCCGGTCGCCGGTCAGCGAGCAGGCGCCGGGCCTCCGCATCGCGTCCGGAATTCAGATAGGCCCGCAACAGCGTTGCCTCCACCAGATCGACCTGCGCCCGGCTGCCGCCCATGCGTTCCCGTTCGGGCAGCATGGGCACGATCAGGTCTATGGCCGCTGCATGATCGCCGCGCTGGAAGGCCGCGAAGGCGCGTGCCACGGCGGGGATCGTCGAGCCGGAAGGATAGCGGCCCGCCCTTACCAGCTCCTCGATGGCCCCGATCCAGGCCTCCAGCGCTGCACCGTCGCTGTCGACGGCGAAGGCGAGCGCGACATGCCAGTCGGCGAGGGAGAAGCCCGGGCGTGGAATCTTCTCGCGCGCGTAGTCGCGCAGCTTCGCCCAGCGCGCGTGGTCGCGCGGATGACCCGCCAGCTCGGCGCGCCACAGGAACGACGAGGAATCCGAGAGCTTCTGATGCACGGCGCCGCGATGATCGTCGGCCGAGAAGGCGTCGTTGTAGAGCCGAAGGCCGGCTTCCATGTTGCCGGCGTGCAGCTCGAACAGGCCGAGGTGCCAGCTCAGATGGCCGAACAGCCCGCCATTGCGATCGTAGGACGGCAGCCAGTCGCGCATGAACGCGATGCCGCTGTCCCGCTCGCCGGTTTCGTAGCAGAGATGGGCGAAGGCGTGCGCGCCGTAGGCGTTGCGCCGCATCCGGGCCAGCGACCGCTCGATCCTGGGGCGCGCCGCGTCGTGCAGGCCGATCTCCGACAGCGCCATGCCGTGATGGGCCTCGAACCACCAATCCTCGCCGTAGTGCCGGGCGAGCGGGTCGAGAAAATCGACGAGGCCCTGTTCCCGGCCGGGCAGGCCGGACATCCCGATCAGCCCGCCCTGGTTGGCGGCGAGGCTCAGCACGAAGGCATCGCGCGGCCACGTCTCGACATGGGCGCGGATCGCGGCCAGCGCGGCGACGGCCTGGCCGGCAAACAGGTGACGAAAGACATCGATGTGGCTGCGCTCGCGCGTCGAGGCTCCGCCACCGAGGGACACGGCGGTGGCGAGGGACTCGCGCATGCTCGCGAGATTGCCGGCGAGCTGAAAGGCACGGGCCTTGCCGACATGGGCCAGGGCGAAGCCCGGATCGGCGGCGATGGCGCGGTCGAAGGATGCGGCGGCACCGGGGAAGACGGTCAGCAGGAGGTCGACCCCTTCGACGTAGGCATCGCGCGCCGAGGCGACGGTGGTGGATACGGCGAGGCCGTAGCGGTCCGTCAGCATGTCGTCACCTCTGCCACCCGTATCGTCCCTTGGGGCCCTTCTCCGGGCGTGCTGCTCCCGGCGGTCGCCAAAATATCCGTCATCAGCCAACGCCGTGCAATTGGGCTGAACATGACTCGGCTTGGGGTCTGTCACGAGATAGACGCTCCAGACCCGATGTCATCCCGAGCACTGCGAGGGACCTTTGGGGCCACTATGAAGGTCCCTCGCTGCGCTCGGGATGACAGGGGTCCTGAATCACTCAGCTCGTGACAGGGCCGCCAATCCGGTTCGCGGTGCCAGGCGTCGAGTGAGTATCGATGGTCGAAATGACGTGTGCCTGAGAGGCTCGAAACGTGCGCCTCGTCCCTTATGATCGGCGCACAAATCGGGAGAGAAGCGCATGGGCTACGATGTCGTGATCCGCGGTGGCCGCATCGTCGACGGCACCGGTGTAGCCGCATACTCCGGCGACGTCGCGATCAAGGACGGGGCGATTGCCGCCCTCGGCAAGGTCTCCGAGCGCGGTACCCGCGAGATCGACGCCGATGGCCTGACCGTCACCCCGGGCTTCGTCGACATCCACACGCATCTCGATGCCCAGATCGGCTGGGATCCCGCTTGCACGCCGGTGAGCTGGCACGGCGTCACCACCGCCCTGCTGGGCAATTGCGGCGTGACCTTCGCGCCGTGCCGCCCGCAGGACAAGGAGCTGCTGGCCGGCATGATGGAGACCGTCGAGGATATCCCGCGCCAGGCCATCCTGAGCGGCCTGCCGTGGTCGTGGGAGGACTATGGCGGCTACCTCGACGCCCTCGAGCGGCTGCAGCCCGGCATCAACATCGCCGGTCTCGTCGGCCACAGCGCCGTGCGCTTCTACGTCATGGGCGAGCGTGCCGTGGAGGAGCAGGCGACCGACGACGAGCGTCGGCAGATGGCCGATGTCGTCGCCCGCTCGATCGAGCGCGGCGCCGTCGGATTCTCGACCAACCGCTTCGCGCCGCACAAGCTGCCGGACGGCCGCTCGATTCCCGGCACCTTCGCCGATCCCGTCGAGCTGACCGACATCGCCAAGGTGGTGGCCTCGCGCGGCGCGCTGATGCAGGCGGTCGGTGCCGACAACGAGGTCCTGCGGGCCATCGCCGACGCCGCCAACGGACGCGTCCTGTTCAGCTACGGCTCGGGCGGCGGCGATCTCGCCCTGGCGCAACAGCGCCGCGCGGCGCTCGAGGCGCTGTGCGCCGGCCGCGACATGACGGCGATCACCCAGGTGAGGGCGTCCGGCATGATCTACGGCCTGCAGGCCGGCCTGCCGGTGCGCGGCGCGGCATGGTCGCGGCTGCGCCGCCTGCCGACCCTGGCCGAGCGGGTCGCGGCCCTGGGCGACGCCGAGTTCCATGGCCAGCTGATGGCCGAGGCGCGGGCCAACGGCTTCAAGCAGAACCTCGGCACGCCGGTCGAGAAGGTCTTCTATCTCGGCGATGGTCCGACCCCGGCCTATACCGCGGGCGAGGAGATGAACCTCGTGGCCATGGCGCATGCCCGCGGCGAGCACTGGGCCGAGACGTTCCTGCGGCTCGGCCGCGAGACCGGCGGCAAGGCGCTGTTCACGCTGCGCATGTTCAACGCCGACCTCGACGCGCTCGCCCATATGTTCAGGAGCGACCGGTGCTATCCCAGCCTCGGCGATGCCGGCGCGCATGTCACGCAGGTCATGGACGCCGGGTGGGCGACCTTCGTGCTGTCCCATTGGGTGCGCCAGACCGGCTTCTTCACCCTGGAGGAGGCGGTGCGCCGCATCGCCGCCGTGCCGGCGCGCATCATGGGGCTGGAGGACCGCGGCACACTCGCCATCGGCAAGCGCGCCGACGTCAACGTGCTCGACGTCGATCGGGTGGCCGAGCTGCACCCCGAGCTGGTCAACGACTTCCCCGGCGGCGCGGCGCGCTTCATCCAGCGCTCCTGCGGCTACAAGGCGACGCTGGTCAATGGCGTGGTGAACGTCCTCGACGGCGAGCTGACCGGCGCCCGCGCGGGCACCGTGCTCCGCCACGCGGCCTGAGCCGAGGCCGATCACGCTTCAGCGGCCTTCGAAATCGGGCATCTCGCGCGCCGCCATGGCGCGCACTCCCTCGCGGAAGTCGCGCGTGCGGAACAGCCAGTCCTGCTCGACGAACTCGTGGTCGGTCGCCGCTTCGACGGCGTCGGCCAATCCGCGGCGCAGGGTGGCGCGCGTCGTGCGCAACGCCAGCGGGGCATTCTCGGCGATCCTCGAGGCGAGGCCGATGGCCGCCGTCCGGATCTGATCGAGCGGCACCAGAAGGTTGGCCAGCCCCATCGCGACCGCCCGTTCGCCGGGGATGCGCTCGCCGGTGTAGAGCATCATCTCGGCGTTCGTCATGCCGACCAGGCGCGGCAGGGTGACGGTGAGGCCAAAGCCCGGATGGGTGCCGAGCCGCGCGAAATTGGCGACGAAGCGGCTCTCCGGGCAGGCCACGCGGAAGTCGGCGACCATCGCCAGGCCGAGCCCGCCGCCCACCGCAGCGCCCTGGATCGCCGCGACGATCGGCTTGCCGAAGCGGAACAGGTGCACTGCCTCCTTGTAGAGGTTGCTCGAGCCGCCCTGCTGGCCGCGCACCGGGTCGGGCGGCCGCTGGTCGCCCTGCGCCCGCGCGTCGCGCGAGAAGTCGGCACCGGAGCAGAAATTCTTGCCCTGCGCGCACAGCACCAGCGCGCGGCAGGTCTCGTCGCTGTCGAAGGCCGCGAAGGCCTCGCGCAACTGCATGATCAGCGACCGGTCGAAGAAATTGTGCGGCGGCCGGCGCAGCTCGACGACCGCGACGCGGCCCTCGAGCCAGGCGCCGATGTCGGGATAGTCGCGGTGGGTCGACATGGGATCTCCAATCAAAAGAATCGGCCGAACCAGTCGAGCGTCGCCTCGGGGCGCTTCCTCGGCGATGTAGTGGCCCGCCTTCACCGCACCGCCGCTGACGTCGTTCGAGCAGTAGCGGCGCCACAGCGCCAGGGCATCGTACCACTCGCCGATCTTGCCGTTGCTGCCCCACAGCACGAGCATCGGGCACTGCACCTTGTGGCCGGCGCTGCGGCTTTCGCGGTCGTGTACGAGATCGATGGTCGCGGCGGCGCGATAGTCCTCGCACATGCCGCGCGTCGTGTCGGCCTGGCGTGCGAACGTCAGGTAGTCGGCCAGCGCCTCGGGATGGAAGACGTCGGCGGGCTTCGGGCTGCGAGAGGTGTGGCCGTGAAACCAGGCGTCGGGATTGGACGCGATCACCGATTCCGGAATCGGATGCGGCTGGGCGAACCAGAACCAATGGTAGTAGCCCATGGCGAATTCCATGTTGGCGCGCTCGAAATGCTCGATCGTCGGCACGATGTCGAGCACGGCCAGCTTCTCGACGCACTGCGGATGGTCGATGGCCAGGCGATGGGCGACGCGCGCGCCGCGATCGTGGCTCGCGACCTTGAACGTCGAATGCCCGAAATGCGCCATGACCGCCACCACGTCCCTGGCCATCTCGCGCTTGGCGTAGGGCGCGTGATCGCTCGTCGCCGGAGGCTTGAAGGAGCCGCCATAGCCGCGCAGGTCGGGCGCGATCACCGAGAAGCGCTCGGCGAGCCGCGGGGCGACGCGGTTCCACATCGCATGGGTCTGCGGGTTGCCGTGCAGCAGCACCAGTGGCGGTCCCGACCCGCCATGGCGCAGGCGGATCTTGCCGCCCGGCACCGAGACCTCGGTCAGCGTGAGCTCGTCGAAGAACATGTTTTCCGTTCCCGGTGGATTCGCACATGATCGTGCCAGGGATTCCGATGATATCACGCGCTTGCCCGATGGGGTGCTGGAGCACATTCCGTTCGAGCCCGATGACGCTGCTGGCCGGCTCGGTCACATGATCGGGAACAGCCTATGTGGTCTCGGAAGCAACGAGTTGCCGGCGCGCTTCGCCGTCGGCTGAAAGTGGTGAGGGTAGCGCACATGATCGACGCCGGAATCGTCGGCCTGGGATGGTGGGGCAATCGTCTGATCGAGGCGGTGCAGGGCAGGAGCGACCGCATCCGTTTCGTTCACGGGGTCGCGCGCGATCCCGCCACGAAGCAGGAAGTCGCCGCGCGCCATGGGCTCCGCCTGTCGCCGACGCTCGCCGGGATGTTGGCCGATCCGGCTGTGCAGGCGGTCGTCCTCGCGACCCCTCATTCATTGCACCGCGCCGAGATCGAGGCCGTCGCGGCGGCAGGCAAGCCGGTGTTCTGCGAGAAGCCGCTGACCTTGACGGCGGCCGATGCAGTCGCAGCCGTCGGCGCCGCCCGTGCGGCAGGCACCCTGCTGGCGGTCGGCCACAACCGGCGGTTCCTTCCGGCGCTTGCCGAGATGAAGCGGCAGGTGGCGGCGGGCGCGCTGGGCGAGGTCCTCCACGTCGAAGGTCATTTCAGCAACGAGAACTCCTCCTCCGCATTCGCGCCCTGGCGGCACGATCTCGAGGAATCGCCGGCCGGCGGCATGACCGGCACCGGCATCCATGTGCTCGACGCCTTCGTGTCGCTGCTGGGGCCGGTGCGGTCCGTTCATGCCCAGCTGGTCTCGCGCAAGCCCGCGCCGGGGCCGATCGACACGCTGTCCGTGCTGCTGCGCTTCGAGAACGACGTGACCGGGACGCTGAGCGCGGTGCGTGCCACGCCGCGCTACTGGCGCACGCACCTGTTCGGCACGAAGAGCTCTGTCGAGCTGCTGCAGGAGGATACGCTGGTGGTCCACGCCGTCGGGCAGCCGAGCCCGCGCCGCCAGACCTTCCCCGAGGTCGACACGCTCCGGCTCGAGCTCGAGGCGTTCGCCGTTGCCATCTCGGGCGGAGCGCCCTACCCGATCGGCGACACCGACATGATCGCGACCGTGGCCGCCTTCGACGCCATCTGCCGGTCGGTGAAGAGCGGGCGTACCGAAGCCGCAGGAGCCTGAGCCGTCAGCAGAGTGGCCGAGGCCGGCCACGCCCGGCGCGCCGCCTCATGGTCCCGGCGTGCCGGCGCGGTGCGGTTTCAGCAGGGCGTAGATCGTGGCGTGGTGCGGCGTCGGCACGCCGAGCCGCCGTCCTTCGCGGACGATGTAGCCCGACATGCCCTCGATCTCGATGGGCCCGCCCTTGGCGTAGTCGTGGTACATCGAGGCGTACATGCCGGCTGGAAAGCGCTGCAGGTTCGTCAGGCTCCGCTCGACGATGTCGTCCGCCAGCCGGGCGCCGGCCGCGCGGCCAACGGCCGCCGCCTCCTGCAGGAGCGCCCGCGCCACCTCCACGACGTCGGGATCGGCATAGAGCGGTCCCGCCGGCAGGCGAGCCGCCGTGGTGAGCGCCGCATTGGTCGAGAGGCCGATGAATTTTCCCCACAGGCTGCTCGTCACGTCGTCGACCATGTCGGCCTTGAAGCCCGCCTTGCGGCAGCTGGCGATGAACGCCGTTGCCTGGGCGCGCAGGGCATCATCGGCAGGCGCGCCGAAGGTGATGGCCGACATGTCGCTGGTGTAGCGGAGCTTGCCCGGCGCGGCGATCACCGCCGACACGTAGGCCGAGCCGCCGACCACCGTGCGGCCGGGCAGCTCGCGGCCGATGATCTGGTGGCCGTCGATGCCGTTCAGCAGCGAGATGCCGAGTGTCCGCGGGCCGAACAGCGGCGCGGCGCTGCGCGCTGCTTCGGCCGCGCCATAGAGCTTCACGGCGAACAGCACGATATCTGCCGTGCCGAGCCTGGACGCGTCGTCGCTGGCATCGAGGCGGGCGCTGAAGGTGCCGCGCGGCCCCTCGGCGATCAGGCCGTGCTCGGCGATCGCACGCAGATGGGCGCCGCGCGCCAGGGCGCTGACCGTCTCGCCCGACCGGGCGAGCAGCACGCCGAAATAGCCACCGACCGCGCCGGGGGCGACGATTGCGATACGCATTGCGATCTCTCTCCGCGAGTGGCCAGAAGTGAGCTTTCAGGAGGGCGTCCATCCGGCTCGATCGGTGGAAGCTTGCCGACGTACGCGAGGTCGTCGCTCACGGATCGACGAGGGTGGTCCAGATCGACTTGGTCTTGGAGCGGTCGAGATACTTCGCGTAGAGCAGGTCGAGGAATTCCTTGCTGCCGGTCGCGGCCTGCTTCTCGTAGGCCTCGCGGCTCGTCACCTCGATGCGCTCCATGAAGTCCCACGGGCCGCCTTCGACGCCGGCATCGAGATCGTCGATGCGATGGGTGCGATAGCTCACGATCGACGGGTTCTGCGCCGCCTTCACGTAGTCGACCTCGCGCTCGAACTTCTCGAACTCGTCGATGTCGACGCCGGGCTTCAGCTTCACCAGAACGTATCGGACGACGGTCATCGATCTCTCTCCCTTGATCGGCTCAGACGAGATGGCAGGCGGCGAAATGGCCCGGCGCAACCTCGCGCCACGGCACCGGCCCGGCGCAGACCGGCTGGGCCATCGGGCAACGGGCGCGCAGCCGGCAGCCGGCCGGGATGTCGATCGGGCTCGGGATCTCGCCCGACAGCACGAACGGATCGCGCGGCGCGTCGGGGTCGGGCACCGGCACTGCCGCGAGAAGCGCGCGCGTGTAGGGATGGGTCGGATGGCTGAACAGCTCGCCGGCGGGCGCCTCCTCGACGATCACGCCGAGATACATCACGGCCACCCGCGAGGCGAGATAACGCACCGTCGCGAGATCGTGGGAGATGAAGAGATAGGAGAGGCCGTGCCGCCGGCGCAGCTCCTCGAGCAGGAGGATCACGCGCGCGCGCAGCGAGACGTCGAGCGCCGATGTCGGCTCGTCGAGCACCAGGAGGCGGGGATTGGTCACCAGCGCGCGGGCGATGTTGACCCGCTGGCGCTGGCCGCCCGACAGCTCGTGGGCGTAGCGGTCGGCGAGGTCTGCCCCGAGACCGACCTCCTCGAGCACGGCATCGGTGCGCTCGCGCCGCTCCGCCGGGCTCATCCGGGTGTGCAGCTTGAGCGGCTCGCCGACCATGCGCCGCACGCTGAGGCGCGGGTTGAGCGAGGCGGTCGGGTCCTGGAAGACCATCTGCAGGTCCGGCCGGACCTTGTTGAAGCCGGAGTCGCTCAGCGTCGCGATCTCCTCGCCGTCGAAACGGATGCTGCCGGCGGTCGGCGGCACCAGCCGCACCAGCGTCCGCGCGACCGTCGACTTGCCGCAGCCCGATTCGCCCACCAGCCCGACCGTCTCGCCGGAGTCGACGGTGAACGACACGCCGTCGACGGCGCGCACGACCGGGGGCTTGCCATCCTTGAGCGCGCGCAGCCACGCCGCGGGCCCGCGCAGCGGGAAGTGCGTCTTGAGCCCGGCGACCTCACACAGGGGCGGCACGGCCATCCTCCACGGCGAAGCAGGCGACGAAATGCTCGGGCGCCACTTGCGTCATGGCGGGTTTCTCGCGCCGGCAGCGATCCTCCACCCACGGGCAGCGCCCGGCATAGCGGCAGCCGGCCGGCGGGTTGAGCAGCGACGGCACCGAGCCCGGCACCGGCTCCATGACGATCTCGCGGTCGATGCGCGGGATCGAGCGTACCAGCGCGCGGGTGTAGGGATGCGCGGGTCGGCGGAACAGCGAGCGCACCGGTGCGATCTCGACCACCTGGCCGGCGTGCATCACGGCGACCCGCTGGCAGGTCGTGGCGACGACGCCGAGGTCGTGGGTGATCAGCAGGATCGAGGCGCCGGTCCGCGCCCCGAGATCGCGCAGCAGGTCGAGGATGCGGGCGGCCGTCGAGACGTCGAGGCCGGTCGTCGGCTCGTCGGCGATCAGCAGGCGCGGCGAGGTGGTGAGCGCCATCGCGATCATGACACGCTGGCACATGCCGCCGGAGAACTGGTGGGCGTACTGGCGGGCGCGCCGCTCGGGCTCGGGAATGCCGACCAGGGTCAGCATCTCGAGCGCCCGCTTGCGGCTGTCGGCCGGCGACAGGCCGGCATGGAGCTGGAACAGCCGGGCGACCTGCCGGCCGACGGTGATCAGGGGATTGAGCGATGTTCGCGGCGTCTGCGAGATCATGGCGATCTTCGCGCCGCGGATCTGCTGCAGCTCGTCCTCGGGGATCCGGGCGAGATCGCGGCCGCCGAACAGGATGCTGCCGCCGGTCTGCCGGCCGGGCTTGCGGATCAGCCGCAGGATCGCTGTCGCGGTGACGGTCTTGCCCGAGCCCGACTCGCCCACGAGGCCCAGGATCTCACCCTCGCGCACGTCGAAGCTCGCTGCGTCGACCGCCTCGATCTCGCCACGGTCGCTGGCGAAGCGGACGCTGAGCCCGCGGACATCGACGACGGATGCCGCGTTCATCGCACGCCCCGCATGCGCGGATCGAGGAAGTCGCGCAGCCCGTCGCCGACCAGGTTGAACGCCAGCACCATGATCACGATGGCGAGACCCGGGAACAGGAACAGCCACCATTCTCCGGTGACGATGTACTGCGCTCCCTCTGCGGTCATCGAGCCCCATTCGCTCTGCGGCGGCTGGATGCCGAGGCCGATGAAGGACAGCGCCGACATGGTCAGCAGCGCGTAGCCCATCGCCAGCGTCGCCTGCACGATGATCGGCGGCAGGCAGTTGGGCAGGAGATGGATGAACATGATGCGCCACGCCGGATTGCCCACGACGCGTGCGGCGTCGGCATACTCCATCTCCCGGATACGGAAGATCTCGCCGCGGATCAGGCGGAGGTAGGTGGGGATCTGCGTGATCGCGATCGCGAGCAGCACGTTGCCGACGCTGTTGCCGAGCGCCGCCGTGATCGCCATCGCCAGGATGAAGGCGGGAAAGGCCATCACCGAATCGACGCAGCGCATGATGACGAGGTCGGCCAGCCCGCGGTAGTGGCCGGCGATCGCCCCGATCGCCGAGCCGATCGCCAGGGCGACCGCCGTCGCACCGAAGGCCACCGTCAGGTCGACCCGCGCGGCGTGGATGATGCGCGAGAGCAGGTCGCGGCCGTAGATGTCGGTGCCCAGCCAGTGACGCCACGACATCGACCGCAGGGCAGCGTCGGGATCGGTCGCGTCGGGCTCGTAGGGTGCGATCCAGTCGGCGCCCAAGGCCACCAGGATCATCGCCACGATGATCGCGAGCGCGATCGCCGACAGCCAGTTGCGCCGGAGTCGCAGCCAGACCAGCCGCATCGTGCTGGTCGCGGGCCGCAGCAGCGGGACCGGCGCTTCGGTGATGTCGGCCATCAGTCGAGCCGGATGCGCGGATCGATCAGGCCGTAGATCATGTCGATGGCGAAATTGACGACGACGTAGAGCACGGCGACGAACAGGACGAAGGACTGGATCGGCCCGGAATCCTTGGTCATCAGCGAGGTGATCGCGTAGTTGCCGATGCCCGGCCAGGCGAACACGCTCTCGACCACGGCGTTGCCGGCCATCAGGAAGCCGAACACGATGCCCAGGATGGTGATGACCGGGATCAGCGCGTTCGTCAGCGCATCGCCGTAGATCACCCGCCGGCGCGGGATGCCGGCCGCCCAGGCCGACTTGATGTAGTCGGACTCGAGGATCTCGAGCATGGTCGAGCGCACCATGCGCGCGATCGGCGCCATGACGCTGAGGCCGAGCGTGATCGCCGGCAGCATGAGCTGGTGCAATGCCGAGCCCAGCGCCTTCCAGTTGCCGGTCAGCAGGCTGTCGACGACATAGAGGCCGGTGATCGCCGTCGGCGGTGCGATGCCGGAGCCGAGACGCCCGAGCGGCGGCGGCGCCACGCCCAGGAGATAGAAGAAGGCATAGATGCCGAGCAGGCCGGTCCAGAAGGTGGGCATGGCGACGCCGGCGACGCCGACGATGCGCCCGATATGGTCGATCGCGGTATCGCGATGGACGGCCGACTGCACGCCGAGCGGGATGCCGATGAGCAGGGCGATCAGCAGGCTCGCCAGGGTGAGCTCGAGCGTGGCCGGCAGGCGCTGCCTGAAATCCTCCAGCACGGGCCGTCCGGTCGACGAGCTCTGGCCGAGATCGCCGCGCAGCACGCCCGAGATGTAGCGCCAGTATTGCACCCAGGCCGGCTGGTCGAGGCCCATCTCCTTTTCCAGCTCCTTGACCACGTCGGGCGAGACCAGTGGTCCCGCCTTCACGACCGCCGGGTTGCCCGGGAGGACATAGGTGAGCGTGAATGTGATGATGGTCACGCCCAGCAGGGTCGGGATGACGAGCGACAGCCGACGCAGGAAGTAACCGAAGAAACCCACTGTGCTGGCTACCGGCTCAGCCTGTCTTGAGCGACGTGAAGCGATCGAAGGTGTCCCAGCGCTTCTCGACGCCGACGATGTCGTTGCGCATCACGCGGGTCCAGTTGTCGTACCAGAGCATGCCCCAGACCGCGTCGTCGATGACGATCTTCTGGGCAGCCTTGGCGGCGGCCAGGCGCTTCTCGGCGTTGGGCTCGTGGTAGTTCTCGTCGAGGATCTTGTCGAGAGCCGGGTTGCTGTAGAACGCCGTGTTGGTGCCCTTCGAGGTCGAATGGAACAGCGGCACCATGTGGAAGAACGGGTCGTTGACCCACGACTGCCAAGTCTCGATCGAAAGCTGCATGTCGCCCTTGCTGGCGAGCTGGCGGAAGGTGGCGTCGGTCTGGCGGGTGATGTTGATCTTGAAGCCGATCTTCTCGAGCTCGCGCTGGATCCACACGGCCGCCTCCTCGTGCGGCTGCCAGCCGATGCGCACGGCGAGGTCGAGCGTTACCGGAGTGGCGACGCCGGCCTCCTTCATCAGGGCCCGCGCCTTGTCGAGATCGTGCTTGTAGGGCGAGAGGGTGGCGTCGTGGCCGGGCGTCAGCGCCGGCACCGGCGACTTCATCGCCGAGCCGTAGCCCATCAGCACGTTGGGCACGATCGCGGCGATCGGGATGGCGTAGTTGATCGCCTGCCGCACCTTGACGTCGTCGAGCGGCTTCTTGGTCTGGTTCATCGCCAGCCAGTGGCACGTCGTGTCCGGCACCGTGACGATGCGGAAATCCTTCTCGTTCTCGAAGGTCTTGATGTTGCGCGGCGACAGGCCCGGCCGGCCGATCACCAGGTCGATCGCCTTGCGCTTCAGCAGCAGCACGCGGTCGGCCTCGTTGGGCACGAACTTCAGCACGATCTTCTGGAACTGCGGGGGGCCGCGCCAATGATCCTTGCGCGCCTCCAGCACGACCTCGACGCCCGGCGTGTTGGTGACGAGCGTGTAGGGGCCGGCGCCGACCGCGTTGCGCTTGGCCCAGTCGGCCGCCCACGGATCCTTCTCGGTCGCGTTCGGCTTGAGCAGCTCGGGATCGAGCGCGGTGATGGTCATCAGCGACAGGAAGTTCAGCACCATCGGCTGCGGCGTCGGGCCCTTCATGTCGAGCGCGATCGTCATCGGATCGCGCACCACGATCTCCTCGGGCTTGGTGACCTGGAGCATGCGCGGCATGATGAAGCGCATGTAGCCCGGCGACTGCAGCGCCCGGTCGAGCGAGTACTTGAGCGCGGCGGCATCGACCGGCCGGCCGCTCGGGAACGTCATGCCCGGCCGGACCTTGAGCACAATTCTCGCGCCGTCGCGCTCGAAGGTCCAGGATTCGGCGATGCTGCCCTCGAACTCGTTGGGGAAGGAACGCGACACGCCCTTGGCGCCCTCGACCGGCCGGACCTTCCAGCCGACGATCGGGTCGTAGAGGTTGCACTGCACGGCATAGCCGCCGACCGACTTGAAGACGTGCGGGTCGAGGCTGTCGATGTCGGTGTCCCAGGCCACTGTCAGGGTCGATGACCCGGCCTGCGCCCGCGCCGCGGACAGGCCGCCAAAGCCGCCCAATGTCGCCGCGCCGGCGCCCGAGAGTTTCAGGAATGTCCGTCGATCCGTCCTGCTCGCCATCTCAGTCCTCCACTGTCCCCATCGACATTCAAAGCCCGTCGTTCCAGTCTTGTCAATCTATAGCAGATTTTCTGGAACACCATGGCGTTTGCAGCAGGACTGAATGCAGGTTTTGGGCCATTTAATTTGGACCATTTACGATTGCATTCGTTCCAATTATAGATTGCCTGGCTCGAAAAAATGGAACATGGAGATTCCTCATGAACTCGGTCGACAACATCGCGCGGGTGCTCCGGCTGTTCACGCCCGAGCGCAGCGTGCTGTCTGTCACCGAGGTGGCGCAACTGCTGTCGCTGCCCAAGAGCTCCTCGTCCCGTCTGCTGAAGGCCATGGCCGCGAGCGGCCTGCTGAGCAGCACCGATGCCGCAGCCGGATACGGTGTCGGCAACCTTGTCTTCGAGACCGCGCGCCGTCATCGCGTCAACTCGACCCTGAGCGTCGCCGCGGACGAGCAGCTGACGCGCATCGTCAAGGCGACCGGCCACACCGGCTACATCGCGATGCTCGACGGCGTCGACGTCCTGGGCCTGCGGATGCGGCCGGGCAGCCGGCCGTTGCGGGTGGTCACCTCTCCGGGCGACCGGCTGCCGGCCTTCTGTTCCTCGACCGGCCGCGCGATGCTGGCGCGGCTCGACGATGCGACCGTGCGCGGCCGCTATTCGGCCGGGCTGCAGCCGCCGTCTCCCAACGCGCCGCAGACCGTCGACGATCTGATCGCCGCGCTGGCCGTGGTGCGCGAGAAGGGCTGGTCGCAGGCCACCGACGAGAGCCTGCCCGGCGTCGAATCGCTCGCGGTCTGCGTCGAGGATCGCGAAAGCGGCGAGCGGGTCGCGCTCTGCATCTCCTACTCGGCGGCCATGATCTCGGCCAACGAGAAGTCGCGCATCGTGACGCTGCTGATGCGCGCCGGCTGCGAGCTCGGCTTGAAATTCGACGACGAGTGCTGGGCCGCGGCGCGCTTCGCCGCCTTCGCCGCGCCGTCCTGGAACGAGGCTGCCTAGGGGTTTGTGGAAGATGACTCTCGATTTGTTGATGCTCGGCAACGTGCCGATGACCCAGATGGTCGAGCGCGCGAAGCTCGCCGAGGCGAACGGCTACGACACGCTCTGGGTCGCCGATGAGCGCTTCTACCGCGAGGTCTACTCCACCCTGGCGATCCTCGCCCAGCACACCACCAGGGTGAAGCTCGGCACCTGCGTCACCGATCCCTTCGCGCGCCATCCGGCGCTGACCGCGATGGCGATCGCCACGCTCGACGAGATCTCCGGCCAGCGCGCCATCCTGGGCATCGGCGCCGGCATCTCGGGCTTCCCCGAGCTCGGCATCGTGCGCAGGAAGCCGGCCGCCGCGATCCGCGAGATGATCGAGACGGTACGCGTGCTGCTGAAGGGCGAGGCGCTCGACTACGAGGGCGAGATCGTCTCGTTCCACGACGGCAAGCTCTCCTTCAAGCCGGTCCGCGCCGACATCCCGATCTATGTCGCGAGCAACGGTCCGATGGGCCAGCGGGTGACCGGCGGCTTCGCCGACGGCGCGATCATGGAAGGCTGCGGCAACGTCGAGGAGGTCAAGGCCTTCCGCGCCATGCTGGCCGAGGGCGCCAGGCGCAAGGGCCGCGATCCCGCCGAGGTGCGGGTGCTGCTGCGCCTCAATGCCTGCGTCTCGCCCGACGGCAGGAAGGCGCGCGACGGCGTTCGGCTCGGCGTGGCCCGGATGCTGGCGGCGGGCCGGCTGAAGTTCATGACCGCCGGGAAGCAGGGCCTGCTCCTGACCGACGAGCAGATCGCGCCGTTCGCCAACGTGCGCTACGCCGAAGGTGCCGCACCCTACACGCCGCTGCTGCCGCTGGTCACCGACCGGCACGTCGATGCCTTCACCCTGGCCGGCTCGCCGGACGAGGTGGTGCAGCACATGAAGGACCTCGAGGCCGCCGGGGCCGACGGCTTCATCGTCATGCCGCTGCCCTGCGAGGGCACGACCCCGGAGCAGACACTGGTCGCGCTCGGCACGGAAGTCTGGCCGCGCGTGAAGTCTTAGGAATTCAGGAGCCCGAGCATGCCGACCGTTGAAGAGGATATCGCCGAGGTCAAACGCATCCACGACGAGTGGTGGGCCGCGAACACCAATCTCGACATCCCGCGCATGCGCGCGTGCTTTGCGTCGGGAGACAAGCTCCTGCAGTACAACCTCAATGGGCATACCTACTGGTCGGTCGATGAGCTGACCCAGCTCTGGGAGCTGATCGGCCGCGACTACGGCCTCCCGCAACTGGAGGTCATCGACATGCGGATCGAGGTGCGGGGCGACATGGCGTGGGTCTCCCACGAGGCCGTCATCCGCCGCGTCGCCAAGCCGGGCGGGCAGCTTCCCCCGGGCACCCCGGACCGGTGGTTCAGGGTCCGCGAGACCGAAGTGCTGATACGCGACGACGGCGCCGGCAATCCGGTGTGGAAGATATGGCACCATCATTGCTCGATGCACGCGCCGGACGACGAGATCCGAAGAGGCTTCCAGGATACCGTGCTGACCCGGAACAAGGCGCGCTGAGCGATGCGCATCGCGGTCAACGGCGTGGAGCTGTTCTTCGACGTTCACGGCTCCGGCCTCGGCGCGCGGGGCAACGAGCTGGTCGACAAGCCCGTGGTCGTCGCCCTCCATGGCGGCCCGGGCATCGACCACTCGCAGTTCGTGCCGTGGCTGACCCCGATCGCCGACATGGCGCAGCTCATCCTCGTCGACCATCGCGGCAACGGCCGTTCGTCGCGCCCGCCGGTCGAGACGCGCACGCTGGCCAACATGGCCGACGATCTCGAGGCCCTGCGCCGGGCGCTGGGTCTCGGTCGCATCGTGGTGTTCGGCATGTCGTTCGGCGGCATGCTCGCGCTGACCTATGCCGTGACCTATCCGGACAGCGTGGCGGGCCTCGTCCCGTGCGCGACGGCGGCCAGCAACGAAGCGCTCGAACGCGGCCTTTCCCGCCTGCACGACATCGCCTCGCCCGAGCAGCGCGAGGCGCTGGCGCGCCTCCGGCACGGGACGGTCGAGTCCGCCGAGGACCTGGATCGCGTCTTCTCCGCTCTCTCGTCGTTCTACGAGTACGACCCGAAGCGGACGCCGCCGGGCGGCTTCAAGCCGATCGCCGACATCGACATGCTGAACTGGTTCTTCGCGCAGGACCGGAAGACCTACGACGTCAGATCCCGGCTGGCCGGGATCACGGCCCCGACTCTCGTCCTCACCGGGCGCCACGACAGGATCGCGCCGCCCGACGCGTCCGACGAGATCGTGAGGGGCATACCGGGAGCCGGGCAGGTGATCTTCGAGGAAAGCGGCCATCGGCTCATGCGGGAAGAGAACGCCAAGTTCCTTCGAACCGTTCGAGACTTCATCGGACGGGCGACTGGATAGGCGATGGGCTTCGCGTTCCACCGGCCCGAAAGCCTCGATGCGGCGATCGCCATCGCCCGCGAGCACGGAGAGACGGCGCGCTTCCTGGCCGGCGGAACCGACCTGATCGTCCAGATCAACCGGCGGCGGATTGCGCCGGAGCACCTGATCAGCCTGGACGGCCTCGGCCTCGGGTCGATCGACGAGACCGACGGCGAGGTCGTGCTGGGGGCGATGGCGACGCACGATGCCGTGGTCACCCATCCCGGCTTCCGGAAGCAGCTCGTCGCGCTGGCCGAAGCCTCGGCGGTGATCGGCGGCCGGCAGGTGCGCAACATCGCCACGGTGGGCGGCAACATCGTCAACGCCTCGCCCGCCGCGGATCTGGTTCCGGTGCTGCTGGCGCTCGATGCCACGGTCGAGCTGCGCGGCCGGGATGGCATGCGCTCGATGCCGCTCGACCGCTTCCTGGTCGAACGCGGCCGTACCGAGCGCCGGCCCGACGAAATCCTGACCGGCGTCCGTTTCGACAAGCCGCCGGTGCGTAGCGCCACCGCTTTCCTCAAGGCCGGCCGGCGCAAGGCGATGGAGATCTCGGTAATCTGCGTGGCCGCTCATCTCGTGCCGGGCCGCAAGGCGCGCATCGCCATCGGCGCCGCCGCCGCGCGCACCCTGCGGGTGCCCCAGGCCGAGGCGCTGGTCGAGGCGGGTGGTCGTGCTGCCTTCGCCGAAGCCGGCCGGCTGGCGGCGCAGCAGGTGACGCCGATCGACGATGTCCGGGCCTCGGCGCGTTATCGCCGGTTGCTGGTCGCCACCCTGGTCGAGCGCGCGCTGGCTGCCTGCGCCGACCGTGTCGAGGCAGGCACCGCATGACCCGCCGGGCGCTCGATCTCACCATCAACGGCGAGCCGTACGAGCTGGCGGTCGAGCCGCACTGGACGCTGCTGCACGTGCTGCGGCGTGAGCTCGGCATGACCGGCACCAAGGAGAACTGCCTCGAGGCCGAGTGCGGCGTCTGCACCGTGCTGCTCGACGGCAAGGCCGTGAACGCCTGCATCCTGCTGGCCGAGCAGGCGCGCGGGCGCTCGATCGTCACCATCGAGGGGCTGGGCGATCCCGAGCACCTGCATCCGTTGCAGCAGGCCTTCATCGAGCATGGCGCGGTGCAGTGCGGCTACTGCATCCCAGGCATGATCCTGAGCGCCAAGTCGTTCCTCGACGAACGCCCGGGTCGCGTGCCGAGCGAGGCCGAGGTGCGCGAGGCACTGTCGGGCACGCTGTGCCGCTGCACCGGCTACCAGAAGATCGTCGACGCAGTGATCGCAGCGGCGCGCCAGATGAACGGGTGGCCCGAGCGGCCGGGGAACGTGCCGTGAGCGCGCGTCAGTACCGCGTTGCCGGCAAGCGGCTGAAGCGGATCGACGGGCTCGGCAAGGTCACCGGCAAGCACGTGTACGCCTCCGACTTTGCGCTGCCCGGAATGCTGTTCGGCAAGATCCTGCGCAGCAGCGAGGCGCACGCCCGCATCGTGCGGCTCGATGTTTCCAGGGCGCTGGCGCTGCCCGGCGTTCGCACGATCCTGACGGCGAAGGACATTCCGCAGATACGGTTCGGCACCGCGATCAAGGACCGGCCGATCTTCGCCGACGACATCGTGCGGTTCCGCGGCGAGGCGATCGCGGCCATCGCCGCGACCAGCCTGGAGATCGCCGAGGCGGCGGTCCGGGCGATCGAGGTCGAGTACGAGCCGCTGCCGGCGGTATTCGACATGGAAGAGGCGCTGAAGCCTGGCGCGCCGCTGGTCCATGCCGGCTGGAGCGATTACCAGGCGCTGCCGGTGTTCGATCGCGACGGCAATGTCTCGGGCCGCGCCTCGATGGGCGGCGGCGATGTCGAGGCGGGCTTCGCCCAGTCCTATCGCGTCTACGAGCATCGCTTCACGACCCAGCACGTCCATCCGGGCTACACCGAGCCGCGTGCTGCGGTCGCGAGCTGGGACGGCAATGGCGATGTCAGCGTCTGGTGCAACACCCAGCTTCCCTTCGACATGAAGAACCTGCTCGCCGAGGTGCTCGACCTGCCGGCGAGCAGGGTGAGGGTCGTCGTGCCGGGCATCGGCGGCGGCTTCGGCGGCAAGCTGCGGGTGGGCGTCGAGCATGTCGCCGCCTGGCTGGCGCGCAAGTCGAAGCGGCCGGTCAAGGTGATGACGACCAGCGAGGAAGAGCTGATCGATGCCTATCCACGCCAGCCCACCACGATCCTGCTCAAGACCGGCGTCAGCGAGGACGGCCTGCTGATCGCACGCGAGGCCAGGGTGCTGCTCGACTGCGGTGCCTATGCCAACTCGGGACCGGCGACGGCGGCGATCGCGTTGCAGATGGTGGCGGGGCCGTACCGCACGCCTCATTTCGCGTACGAAAGCCTGGCCGTCTACACCAACAAGGGAGCGACCGGCTCGTTCCGGGCGCCCGCCGGGCCGATGGGCAATTTTGCCGTCGAATCGCAGATCGACCTGATCGCCGACGATCTCGGCATCGATCCCCTCGAGCTCCGGCTGCGCAACGTCTATCGGGAAGGCGACAAGGGACCGGCGGGCGACACGCTGACCAGCGTCTCGATCGAGGAGTCGCTGCGCCGGGCAGCCGATGCGATCGGCTGGAAGGATCGCAAGCCCGGCCCTGGACGCGGCAAGGGGATCGCCTGTTCATGGTGGCTGACGACCGGCGGCTCGTCCGGCGTCTATGTGAAGATCAATCCCGACGGCACGGTCACGGTTGTGAGCGGCGCCGTCGAGCTCGGCAGCGGCGCGATGACCGGCGCCGCGCAGATACTCGCCGAGGAGCTGGGCGTCGATCTCGCCGACATCAACGCGACCGATGTCGATACGCACCTGTCGCCCTACGATTACGGCGCGCAGGGCAGCCGCACGGCCTTCTCGGTCGGCAATGCCTGCATTGCCGCCGCCCGGGACCTGCGGCGCCAGATCGGCGATCTGGTGGCGCCGCTTTGGGGCGTCGCACCCGATTCGGTCCGGCTCGAGGACAAGGGCGTGGTGAGTGGCAACAATCGCCTGTCGCTGGCCGAGGTGGCGGGCCTGTCGCAACGCACGGGCGGCGGGCTGATCTCGCATGGCACGGCGATCCAGGCGATGCCGGTGTTCGATCCGACGCGGGTCAGGAACCATCCGTTGCCGGCCTGGACCAGCCACAGCTTCCATACCCATGCGGTCGACCTGTCGGTCGACCCGGTCACCGGCGAGGTCACGATCCATCGTTACGTGGTTGCCCAGGATGTCGGCTTCGCGATCAACCCGACCTATATCGAGGGCCAGATCGAGGGCGGCGTGGCGCAGGGCATTGGCCAAGCGCTGAGCGAGGAGATCGTCTATGATGGCGGCCGCGTCCTCAACGCCAACCTCACCGACTACAAGATGCCGACGATGATGGACATGCCTCGGGTGGAGTGCATCCTGATCGAGAAGCCGAGCGTCAACGGACCGTATGGCGCCAAGGGTGTCGGCGAGCCGCCCTGCATCCAGCCGCCGGCGGCGATCGCCAACGCGGTCGCGTCCGCAACCGGCGTGCGCGTGACCTCGCTGCCGATCACGGCGGAGAAGGTCGCGCTCGGCCGGCTGGACGAGGCGGCCGGCTGATGCGCGTGCAGGTCTCGCTGTGGGGCAATCTGCGCCGGTTCGTGCCCGAGGGCAGGGGCTCGGCCGAGATGCAGCTCGCGGACGAGGCGACGATCGAGGACCTGATGGCCGAGATCGGCGCCGAGCACGAGGTCTTCGCCGCCGCCGTCAACGGCAAGGTCGTCGCCCTGACGACCCGGCTGGCGCCCGACGATCGCGTCTTCCTGTTCGACCATTTTCACGGCGGTTGAGGCGGTCCGGGGTGGCAGGAGGGCATGAAGGCCTTCATGGCGATGCACATGGACTACAATGTCGTGATCCGTGGCGAACGTCATTCATGGGCTCCAGGGACATCGCGCGCTGGCAAGCCATGAGCGCCGCGCCCAATTCACGGATCTAGGATGAAGCGTCATGCCCCGGCGACGGCGCGGAACCGCCAGCCGATTCTCGAGGTCCTGCGGCCGCGCCTGCCCGCCGAGGGCCTGGTGCTCGAGGTCGCGAGCGGCTCGGGCGAGCACGTCGTGCACTTCGCCGCCGCCCTGCCTCGCCTCGTCTTCCAGCCCAGCGACCCCAGTTCCGACGCGCGCGCGAGCATCGACGACTGGGCTGGCGCGAGCGGCCTCGCCAACGTCCGGCCGGCGGTGGCGCTCGACGCCACGGCGCCGCAGTGGCCGGTGACACGGGCAGCCGCCGTGCTCTGCAGCAACATGATCCACATCGCGCCCTGGGCGGCGGCGGTCGGCCTGGTCGCCGGCGCGGCGCGCGTGCTGCCGGCCCGCGGGCTGCTTTATCTCTACGGTCCGTTCCGCCTCCCCGGCGGGCACACCGCGCCGTCCAACGACGCCTTCGACCGCGACCTCAGGGAGCGCAATGCGGCGTGGGGCGTGCGCGACCTCGAGGCGGTGACGGCGCTGGCCGCGACCCACGGCTTCGCGGCGCCGGAGGTCATCGACATGCCCGCCAACAACCTGTCGCTGGCCTTCCGTCGGACCTGATTGCCGGTCGCGCCGGCCCGCGACCAGGGTTCACCGTCGGCGGGCCAGGACGTAGGCGGCTTCGTCGTTCATTCACTGGCCCTGGGGCCGGGCCGTGCGGCGAGTCCCGAGGCTTCGATGATGACGGAAGCCGCCGCGGCGGCGAACGCATCGTTGGGGTGCCAGGCATCTCCCGGGCTCTCCTCCACGGGTCGCCCCTCGGCCAGCATCCGCTCGAGCACGGGCAGCAGCGAGATGCAGCGCCGCACGACCACCCGGCAGGCTCTTTCCAGAACCTCCCAGTCCCGACGATCGTCCCGGTAGAGCGCGTCCGGGGACGACAGGATGGGAAACAGGACGACATCGTACTGGATGCCTCTTTCCGCCGCGAACGCCGCCATCCGCGCAAAGTTGTCGCGAGCCTCCTGAAAGGTGTCCGATCCAGTCGTGCGCGACAGGAACACCGCGAGCCCGATGCGATAGAGATACGAGTGCCGAAAGAGCCATTGGTTGACGTGCTGCCTCGACGAGTCGAGGCGATAGGCGTTCAGCGTTCCGGTCTCGTCCCGGAAAACGATTGGGGTCGCTCGAAGGTCGTTGCCATGCACCTGATGAATGATGCGGTCCACTCCGAGCGCCGACTGGAATCGCAGGAAGAAGTCGACCTCCTGGGCCAGATTGAAGGCTTCCACGCCGCCATTCAGGAACTCGGTGGCCGGATCACGAAGCTCCTTCTCGATGGCCTTCACGATTCGGCCGCGGGCCGTCACCGAATCGCCCAGGAACAGAATTCTTCGGCGTACGCCCGGCGGCTCCGCCGGCGAGCGCTGCAACAGCCCGTGCTCGTCGTACCCGCCGGCGACGCCCAGCTTCGGCCTGAAGCCGATCGATTCATCGGGCATCATCACGCTCGACATCCATCGTGCGCCCTGGTCGCGCCGGAAGAACTCCAGCTCCACGCCCGCCCCGAGGGCGCCATGCGGATGGACGAGCCGCAGGCCAAGCTCGCACGCAACGATGGAGAGCAACGCCGAAGCGACGACAACGATTGCGTTCGTAACGCCCTTGCGCACCAGAGTACCCCGGATGATACATCGTTGGCATGCTCGCTCATCGCCCTGAAGCGCCGAGCACTGGCTCTGCCTTCGCATCCTACAGGTGCCCCCTGCACGATGACAGCCTGTGGCGGCCTGTCCGGCCGATGGACATGCGGTCGTGGATTCTCGACAGCCGGGCCGCCGGGGCCGATGGACGAAGCCTCGACACCGAGTTTTCACGAGGGCCGCGATGCGAGAGCTATGGCAGGGTTGGATCGAGGCATGGCGCGGCATGGACGCTCATGCGCGCCGGCGCGGATGGGAGGTCACGCCGCTCGAGATCGCGCCGCCCGCATCCGGGCAGCGCGTCGCGGCCTTCGAGACGGCGCATGGCCTTGCGGTGCCGGGACAGCTGCGCGAGCTGCTGACCGGCTTCTCCGGTGGGATCCGGTTCGGCTGGCGCATCCCCGCGTCGCTGCGGCCTGTCGGCCAGTTCGCGTCCCTGACCAGCGGCGGCCTGCGCGACACGGTTTGGGATCTCGGGCACATCGACGAGCACGCGGTTGCGAACTTTCGGGTTTGGCAGCGGCGCTACGCGACCTACTCGGGCCCATCGGAAGAGGCCAACAGCCCGGGCCTGTGGGAGAATCAGTTCCCGTTCGCGGCGCTCGACAACGGCGACATGCTCACGATCGATTGCCGGTCCGCCGCGATGCAACCGGTCCGCTATCTCAGCCATGAGCTGGAAGGGCTGCACGGTGCGGTCATCGCGCCGGACTTCCATGCCTTCGTCTCGGAGTATTCCGCGCTCGGCTGCGCCGGCGGCACCCACGACGGCTGGTTCGCGTTTTGCCCGACGCGCCCGGACGGCAGCCGCTATCTCGATGCGAAGTGCCGCGCCGGCCGTGCGTGGCGGACGTTCGTCGCGCGCGAGGTGGATGAGCGGCTGCCGGACGAGCCGCCGCCGGCCGTGCTCGCGGCGAGCGCCGCCGACCGTGCCTTGCTCGCCGCTGCCAAGCTCGGCGACCCGAAGGGCGTCGCTGCGGCGCTCGACGATGGCGCCAATCCCGATTGCTGCCTCGACGGCACGTGGGAGGACGAGTTCGTCACTGCTTTCACCCATGCCGTGCGGCGCGACGACATCGCCCTGATGGCGCTGCTGGCCGAGCGCGGAGCCACCATTGACACACGGCGGCTGCCGCTCGGCGAAGCGGTCGTCACCGGCACGCTCGAGACCGTGCAATGGCTGGTCGGCCACGGAGCGCGGACGAATGGCTGGGAAGGCGACAGGCATTGGCCGATTCACCGCCTGATCATCCAGCGCAAGGCCGAGGCGCCAGGCGGGGACGAGGCGTACTACGCAATTCTCGAGGCGCTGCTCGCCGCCGGTGCCGACCCGGACGCGCCGTGGGACAACCGCACCACCATGCTGATGCATTGCGGGCCGGAGACGGCGCGCCGCCTGCTGGCGGCCGGAGCGGACCCGCATCGGACGGACTACAACGGCGCCTCGGCGCTGCACCACGCGAGCTCGGCAGCGCTCGTTCGCGTCCTGGTACAGCATGGCGCCGATGTGAACGCGTTGTCGAAGCCGCACGAGCGTATCGGCAATGCGCCAATGCCCATTCTCCAGACGCCGCTGCACAGCGCCTTCAATCCGTATCGGCAGGCCGAGGGCGTCGCCGCGGCGCTGATCGAGCTCGGCGCCGATCCGCGGCTGCCGGACAGCCGCGGCCTCGATGCTCTATTCTACTGTCGCCGCGTCGACGACGTCGAATTGCTGCGGCGCCATGGCCTGTCGCTCGATCGGCGTGCTCCGGACGGCGGCACCCTGCTGCATCATCTTTGCGTCTATCACCAGGGGGCGGTGGCACGCGACGAGCGGCTGGTCGCCCTGATCCGCTATCTCGTCGACAACGGCGTTGACATCAACGCCGGCGATGCCAATGGCCAGACGGTCCTGCACCTGATCGCCGGGAGCGAGTACGGCGGTGACGATGATGTGGCGCTGATGATCCAGCTCGGCGCCGACAAGAACCTGAAGGACAGGAAGGGCCGAAAGCCGTCGGCCGTCGTCCCGCGCAGCAAGGCCCAGCTGCGCGCGGCGCTCAAGTAGACTGCCGCTTCATGCGCCGCGCCGTGTCGGCGCCATGGCCCGAATGTCGCGTTCCATTGCCCCGAGGCCAGCCCCCGGGCTGCTGCTGAACGACAGGACCTGTCCGCCTCTCCTTCGGCAGATCCGGCCGGACCACAGCAGCCCTGCAGCGTCATATCTCCGGGTCTTGCAACCATGCAGGAATGTCGCCGTGGGCGTGCAGCAGGCACCAGACATCGACGAAATCGTCGTGCTCGACATAGAAAGCGAGATAGGGAAAGCCCTTCAGGCGACGGCTGCGCAACCCAGGAATGGCCAGCTCGACGGCGTAGCGAGGCGAGCCTGCACCAGGATGATCGGAGATGAAACGGTAGGTCGCCTGCAAGGCATCGACGAAGCCCAGGGCCACGGCGAGCCCGGCTTCGCGACTGTAGTGATCGACGGCGGCTTCCGCCTTCCGATGCGCTGCCTCGCGGACCCGGACAGGCTTCTTGCTCACTTGGCCTTGGCTTGGCGTGCGCGTGTCCTGAGCTTGCGAAAATAGGCCTCGTCGATCGTGGCTGCCGTCGGGGAGCTGGCGCCCGCGAGCAACAGCTTGCGCAACGACTGACGCTCCTGGTCGGCGCGAATCAGGGCGCGGACATACTCGCTGCTGGTCCCATAACCGCGACCGCTGACCTGCTCATCGACGAAGTCCTTGAGCGACTCCGGAAGCGAGATATTCATCGTGCTCATGACGGGACGCTAGCGTGAATGGCAAAATTTGGCAATCCAGCGACGTTCGAGGCCTTGCCTGCGATGGTAACATCGTCAGTCGGAAATTCCGCACCCATCAAAGTCCTACCAGGAGTGAAGCAATGCCCCGTCCCCGCCTGCGCGACCTCGGTCTGAAAGTCGGGACACTGCCGCCCGGGCCCTTCAACGCCATCACCGATGTCGCCGGCGTCGAGGTCGGCTACGCGACCGTCATCCAGGACAGTCCGCGGATCGCCCGGACCGGCGTCACGGCCATCTGGCCGCGCGGCCGGGAGATCTGGACCGACTATGTCTTCGCCGGGACGTTCTCCTTCAACGGCAATGGCGAGATGACCGGCCTTCCATGGCTCGCCGAGCAGGGCCTGCTCGGGGCGCCGATCGGAATCACCAACACCTATCAGGTCGGCATCGTCCGCGACGCCATCACCGCCTTGGCGGTGCGCGACGGCGCGTCCCAGGCCTTTCACCTGCCGGTCGTCGCCGAGACCTACGACGGCTGGCTGAGCGACATCCAGGCCTTCACGTTGACGCAGGAGCACGCGTTTGCCGCGTTCGACAGCGCCGTCGGCGGCTGCGCCATCGCCGAAGGCAATGTCGGCGGCGGCACCGGCATGATCTGCCACGAGTTCAAGGGCGGGACCGGCACGGCCTCGCGCGTCGTCGTCGAGAACGGCGCGCGCTACACGGTCGGCGCGCTGGTGCAGGCGAACTATGGCGCCCGCGACCTGCTGCGGGTGGATGGCGTGCCGGTCGGCCGCGAGATCGGGCCGGATGTGGTGCCGGCCCATCGCTCGGGCGTGGTCTCGCCGCCGGCGACGGAAGGTTCCATCATCGTCGTCCTGGCGACCGACGCGCCGCTCCTCGCGCTGCAATGCCAGCGGCTCGCCCGCCGGGCGACGACGGGGCTCGCCTGGGTCGGCGGCATCGGCGCCAATGGAAGCGGCGATATCTTCATCGCGTTCTCGACGGGCAACCATGTCGGCCAGAACGACAGGATCAGCACCGTGAGGATGCTCGCCCCCGACGCGATGACCAGCCTCTTCCGGGCCGCCGCCGAGGCGACCGAGGAGGCGATCCTCAACGCCCTGTGCATGGCCGAGACCATGTCCGGCCGGGACGGCCGCACCGTCCACGCATTGCCGCTCGACCGCTTGCAGGCGGCGATGCAGAGGCACCGACCGGATCGACGTGCCTGAGCGAAGCCTCATGTTCCTCTCCGCCCGCGAAGCGGGGGAGAGGCTAGGAGAGGTGGGTCATGGGGCGATGCCCAGGAGCTGATTTGTCTCGGTCGATACGGCTTCACGGTCTTCGACCACGTGCGCGATTCAGTGCTGGGGCATCCACCCACCTCTCCTCCCCCGCGCGCGGGGCCCCTTCCTCTCCCCCGCTCACGCGGGCGGAGAGGACCCAATGATGTGTCCACTCCGTAGCAGCGGAGCTGGGGAGGAAAGCCGAAGGCTGGTGCCTGTGAGCGTCAGTCCTCGGCGAAGCGACGGGCCCAGTAGTTCTGTCGCTCGATGACGGGCTTCATGTCCATGGTGACGATCTCGCCGTCCCTGACCACGGATCGGCCGTTGATGACCGTATGCCGCGCCTGCTGCGGCGCGCAGAAGAGGACCGCCGCCACGGGGTCGGTCAGCGCGCCGGCATAGCCCACGGTGTTGAGGTCGAGCGAGAAGAAATCGGCGCACTTGCCGGGCTCGAGCGAGCCGATGTCGGATCGCCCGAGAACACGGGCGCCGCCGATCGTCGCCAGCTCGAGCGTCTCGCGGGCCGTCAGCCACTCCTTGGCGCGAACCGGGTGCGACTGCGACAGGAACATGTGCTTGCGCGGGCCCTCGGGCGGCAGCAGGCCGAGCCGCAGCCGGGCCAGCAGCATGGCCTGGCGGGCCTCGAGCAGGATGTTGGAGGAATCGTTGCTCGCCGAGCCGTCGACCCCCAGGCCGACCTTCACGCCGGCCGCCATGTATTTCTTGATCGGCGCGATGCCGGAGGCGAGCCGCATGTTGGAGCACGGGCAGTGCGCGGCGCCGCAGCCGGCGGCGGCGAACTTGCCGATCTCCTCGTCGTCGACATGGATGGCGTGGGCGAACCAGACATCCTCGCCCAGCCAGCCCAGCGTCTCCATCCAGTCCACCGGACGGAGCTGGAAGCGCTCGAGCGTGTAGCGTTCCTCGTCCAGGGTCTCGCAGAGGTGCGTGTGCAGCTTGACCTTGTAGTGCCGGGCCAGCGCCGCCGACTCCTTCAGCAGGGTCGTGGTCACCGAGAAGGGCGAGCAGGGCGCCAGCACGATCTGCGTCATCGAGCCCACGGATGCGTCGTGGTACCTCTCGATCACCCTCTGGCTGTCCTTGAGGATCTCGGGCTCTTCCTCCACGCAATCGTCCGGCGGCAGGCCGCCCTTGGATTCGCCGAGCGACATCGAGCCGCGGCTGGCATGGAAGCGCACGCCGAGCTCGCGGGCGGCCTCGATCTGGCAGTCGACATTGTTGCCGTTCTTGAACACGTAGCTGTGGTCGAACACCGTGGTGCAGCCCGACTGCACCAGCTCGGCGAGCCCGATCAGCGTGCTGGTCCGGGAGGCTTCCGCGTTGGTCTTGGCCCACACCCGGTAGAGCGCCTTCAGCCAGGTGAAGAGGTTGTTGTCCTGCGCGCCCGGAAGGTTGCGCGTGAGCGTCTGGTTGAGATGGTGGTGCGTGTTGACGAAGCCCGGCAGGACGATCTGTCCTGAGAGGTCGATCACCGTGTCGGCCGTCGCCGGCAACTCGGCGGCGGGCCCCACCTGCCTGATGATGCCGTTCTCGGCATAGAGCCCGGCATTCCTCAGTTCGCGTCGCGCGCCGTCCATGGTGACCAGGACGTCGGCGTTCTTGGCCAAAAGCGTCGTCATGCTGTTACCCCCACGGGCCCAGAGCTAGCATGTGGAGCCTGCCGCTGTCGCGGTGCGATCGAGCAGCAGATCCGCAAGGAAGGCGTCTGCCCGGCGCGACATCTCTTCCCGGGCCGTGGCCGTGGTCTTCGGGTCGGGCGCCGAGAGAGCATCGGCGAGGAATGTATCGATGATGGCCAGCGGTGGCGTCGTCGCGTCCTCCGTCGCCTCCAGCTTCTCAGCGATCATCTGGTGGATCGATCGGACCAGATTTTCCGGGAGCGTCAGCCCGGCGAGGAGCGCCCCGATCTCCATCGGGGGCGCCTCGCGGCGTTGGCGGATCCATGCCACGGCGAGCGCCGACCGCACGGCGTAGCAGTAGCGCTTGAGCGGTATCGGCCCTCCGGCGCTGCCGGCAGGATCGACGCTTCTGCGGGCTTGGCTCCGATAGTGATGCGCGAGGGCCATCAGGCTGGCGGCTGATCGCGCCAGGGCGAGGAGCTCGTCTGCACCGGCCCAGCTGCGATAGCGCACAGGCGAGGTCAGCCATTCGATCAGGACCGCGTTCGATCGCAGCATGAGCTGCAGCGCCTTGCGCATGTCCCAGCCGTTGATGTCGAGGACGGCGTCGACCGGCCGCTCGATCACATCCCGCCGAGGCGTCACCGTGAGGTAGGACTCGATCGGCCCAACGTAGAGAAACCGGACGTCGTAGTCGCTGTCGCGGGACGGGAATCCCCAGGCGCGGCTTCCCGATTCGACCGCGAGCACGATCCTGATCGTCTCCTTGCGCTCGATGGCGTCCAGCTCGGTCTGGATGCGGGCCCGCAGCACGGGATCGATGAAGCGAAGCATGGCGCTACGTTGCCTCCAGCACCGCGGCCCGATAGGCCCGCGTCACCAGCCCGTCGATGAACTCCCGGTCGGGCTCGTCGCGCAGCGCCGAGCGGCGGGCGGCGGCTTCCACCGCATCGACCAGTCGCTCGATCTCCTCGCCCACGCTGTCGTAAGGCCGCTCGCCCCGCCTGATCGCCAGGATCTCCGCCGCATACGGGAGCGGGAAGGTGATCCGCCCGGTGTCCAGCAGCTCGAGCGCTTCGCGCCCCACCCGCACGGCGTGAGACAGGGCCTTCCAGTCGATGCCCTCGTTGCGCTCGGCCTGCAAGGCGCGCTCGCCATACTCGTCGACGAGACGGCGGGCCATCTCGCGCGCGCTCTTGATCGAGCTGGTGAACGGCATCTTGCGGCCGCACACCTCGAGATGGCGCACCAGCCGGCCTCCCGGCATCTCCATATCCCGCAGCGAGGCGTGCTCCGTCGTGCCGGCGAAGGCGGTCACCTCGCTCTCGATGGCTCCGAGCCGGGCGGTGCTGCCGTGGCTCGACTCGGCGGAGCCGAGCAGGGCGAGCGCTGCGCGCGCCGCGGCGACCCGCGAGCCCTTGATGCCGTACTTGTTCGCCTGCTGGCGGCAGTAGCGCACGAAGGCGGCGGCGCGGCGCGTGACGAGCCGGTCGGAGTGGGCCTGGATCTCGCGCCATTCGGGCGCGGGCTCGCCGAGCAGGACGGCGTCGGGTGCAAACAGCATGTCGAGCGCCACCGTCTGGCCCTCCGCCAGCAGCTCCAGGTAGCGCTGCAGGCTGTAGAGCTCGCGATCGACGTCGCCGGCGGCGTTCTTCTCGCCTTTTTCCTTTGGCCGCGACTGGCCGATCGTCTCCCTGACGCGCTGCAGCAGGATGTCCCTCCCGTCCGGGACGTAGACACCCTTGTAGTCCAGGTCGGAGAGCGGCGTCGCGGTGCCGTAGAGATGAGAGCCGAACTGCATCTCGACGATGAGCTTCATGGCTCGACCGCCGGAGGAAAGGCGCAAAACCCTCGCGACGACGGATGATCCCCGGTCGCGTTCCTGCCGATGGCGTCGCCGCGTTCGGCCTCGTCATCCAACAGGGGCTGCTCCGGCAGTCTGGACATTTATCGGAGGATATTTGACCCCGTCCGTTTCCGGAAGCGGATGCTCGCGCCAGTCGTCCGGCGTAGGCTGCGGGGATGGCCGACCCGGAGGTCCGCAAGATCATCCATATCGACATGGATGCGTTCTACGCATCGGTCGAGCAGCGCGACGATCCGGCGCTGCGCGACAAGCCGGTGGCGGTGGGCGGCCGCCAGCGCGGCGTGGTCATGGCGGCGAGCTACGAGGCGCGCAAGTTCGGCGTGCGGTCCGCCATGCCGTCGGCCACGGCGCACCGGCTGTGCGCCGAGCTGGTGTTCGTCAAGCCGCGCTTCGACGTCTACAAGGAGGTGTCGCGCCAGATCCGCGAGATCTTCCTCGACTACACGCCGCTGGTCGAGCCGCTGTCGCTCGACGAGGCCTATCTCGACGTCACCGCCAACCTCAAGGGCATGCCGCTGGCCAGCGACATCGCGCGCGAGATTCGCGCCCGCATCCTCGAGCAGACCGGGCTCACGGCCTCGGCCGGCATCTCCTACAACAAGTTCCTCGCCAAGCTCGCCTCGGACTACCGCAAGCCCAACGGCCAGACCGTGATCCCGCCGGAGAAGGGGCCGGCCTTCGTCGAGGAATTGCCGGTCGCCCGGTTCCACGGCGTCGGGCCGAAGACGGCCGAAAGGATGAACCGGCTCGGCATCATGACCGGTGCCGACCTGAAGGCGCAGTCGCTGGAGTTCCTCGAGCAGACGTTCGGCAAGGCCGGCACCTACTATCATGCGATCGCGCGCGGCCGCGACGACCGCCGGGTCGTGCCCGACCGGCCGCGCAAGTCGGTCGGCTCGGAGACCACCTTCATGGCGGATCTCGGCCGGCAGGAGGAGATCGAGCAAGGCGTCGCCGCGGTGCTGGGCGACGTGTGGTCGTGGTGCGAGCGCACCGGCATGGCCGGCCGCACCGTCACGGTCAAGATCAAGTACGCCGACTTCCAGATCGTGACGCGCAGCCGCACCTTGCCCGAGCCGGTGGCGAGCCGTGCCGTGCTGGAGCGGACCAGCCTCGAGCTGGTGCGCACGATCTTCCCGCTCGCCAAGCGCGTCCGCCTGCTCGGCGTCTCGCTGCACAATTTCGCCCATCGCCGCGACGAGCCGGCGGCGTCGCCGCAGATGACGCTGGATCTGTAGGATCATGGTCGCGCTTAGGGAACTCTTGGCTGGGAGCGCGCCACTCCAGTGGCGCTCGAGGGATGTGTGAGCAACGAGAAGAGCGCCACTGGAGTGGCGCGCTCCCAGCGCCTTTTCACACGGAGGGAGAAACCCCATGGCACCGAAGCTGGTCGACTATCTCACCTACGAGCCCGAGGACAGCGGCATCCTCTGGATCAGGTTCAACCGGCCGGACCGCCTCAACGCGCTGATCGGCACTGCCGAGGAGAACGGAACGGTCGCCAAGGTCGGCGAGTACATGCGGGCGGGTGACGACGATCCCGCCATCCGCGTCATCGTCCTGACGGGCGCAGGGCGCGCCTTCTGCGCCGGCGCCGACCTGCGGTCGCGGGCGCCGGAGGACGTGACCGGTCCCAATTTCCCCGGCAATCGCGGCGATCACGAGGGTCCCGACGCGGCGCGGCAGCATTTCTTCCACGGCCTGACAAAGCTCCATCGCGACATCTCGCTGATCCGCAAGCCCACCATCGCCATGATCAACGGGCCGGCGGTGGGCGCGGGCATGGACATGGCGCTGCACTGCGACATCCGGATGGGCTGCGAGAAGACCCGCTTCATCGCCTATCACCACGCCGGGCAGATCATCGAGAACGGCGGCTCGTACTATCTGCCGAGGATGGTGGGCCTGGGACGCGCGCTCGAGTTCGCCTACACCGGCGAGCTCGACGCCGAGCGCGCCCATGCGTGGGGTCTGCTGAACCACCTCGTCTCATCGGAGACGTTGGAGGAAGCCACGCGCGCGCTCTGCCAGCGCATCATCGCCGTGCCGCCGCTGGTGCAATGGGTCGGCAAGCGCATCATGCGCTCGGCCCTCGACAACTCGCTGGAGACCACCATGGTCCTGACCTCGAACGCCGGCGGCATCCTTCAGGGCTCCGAGGATGCCCGGGAGGCCAGGCGCGCCTTCGCCGAGAAGCGGCGGCCGGTTTTCAAAGGGCGATAACCTCCGGGAGGGATTGCGTGGGTGCCTGATCGGCCCGCGCCGGCGCAACCAAATCCCATCTCATGCTGAGGAGGTCGCGTAGCGACCGTCTCGAAGCATGGGCATCGAACACCATCTTTGGCTCCACCTTTCGAGACGCCGCGCTCCGCGCGGCTCCTCGGAGCCCAAGACGTCTTCTCTCCTCCCTACGCGGAGCGTGGGGAGGTGCCCCGTCATACGGGGCGGAGGGGTCATGAGCAGCGGGACTGAGGCTCATGACCCCTCCGTCAGCGTAAGACGCTGACACCTCCCCACGCGAAGCGTGGGGAGGAGGAAGAGCAAGAGCTTGTCATGTGCGAATGTCCCGCGTCATCGAAGATGGCTCACACCCCGATCTCGCTCGCCATGCGGCGGACGAAGGCGGCGTCGGGGTAGATGCCGAGGCCGGCCTGCACGTTGTCGCGCATGTGCTCGGGCTTGCCGGTGCCGGGGATGACGCAGGTGACGGCCGGGTTGGCGAGCACGAACTTGAGCAGCAGCTGGGCCCAGCTCGTGCAGCCGATGTCGCCCGCCCAGTCGGGCAGCGTGCGGCCCAGCAGCCTGCGCAGCAGGCCGCCGCCGCCGAACGGCTGGTTTACGATCACGGCGATGCCGCGCTCGGCGGCGAGCGGCAGCAGGCGGCGCTCGACGGCGCGGTCATCGAGCGCGTAGTTGAGCTGCACGAAGTCCCATCGCTCGGCGCGCAGCACGGCCTCGAGCTCGTCGTGCGCCGACGGGGTGTAGTGCGTGACGCCGAGGTAACGCAGGCGCCCCTCCGTCTTCCAGGCGCGCAGGGTCGGCAGATGGGCGCGCCAGTCGACAAGGTTGTGCACCTGCATCAGGTCGATGCGGTCGGTCCTGAGCAGCGCCATCGATCGCTGCATCTGGGCGATGCCGGCATCGCGTCCCGAGGTCCATACCTTGGTGGCGATGAAGGCCTTGCCGCGCGTGCCCGCCGTCGCCAGCAGGTCGCCGACCACGCCTTCGGACGCGCCGTACATCGGCGAGCTGTCGATCACCGAGCCGCCGGCCTCGAACAGAACCCGCAGCACCTCGGCGAGCGGCGCGCGCGCGTCCGGCGTGGTGCCGACATCGAAGGTGCGCCAGGTGCCGCAGCCGACCACGGGCAGCATCTCGCCGGAGGAAGGAATCTTGCGCTGATGCATGCGGCTTCCCTGTGATTGCTGGGCAGCGGCGCGCGCGCCGAGCAGCGTGGCGCCGGCGAGACCGAGAAGAGCGGAACGACGATGGGGCATGCGGGTTGTCATGCGAGCGGTATCCGGAAGACGCGGCCAGAGGAGCGAGAGTCGGACCGGGACTCGGGCTGGACCTCGACCACCTTGCCATTCAGGGTCACGCGCGGCGCCTCTGCAAGTCCCGAGATCGTGAGCGATCTGGCGAGGCCGGCGGCATCCTGTCCCGCCTTCGGCGCATGCGTGATGTCGCACGCCTTCTCCCACGGCCGGTACTCGAGACGCAGCAGGCCGACCTTGCCGTCGGCCGCGAAGCGCGCGCCATCGCGCGTCGCGAGGACGAAGGATTGCAGATCGGGCAGGGGATTGTAGGCGATCACCGCGCCGCTCAGCGGATCGGCCAGCAGGTAGGATTTGCCGCCGGCATCGCCGGTCAGCACGGCGCCGTTCTTCTCCAGTCTTCCGTTCGTTCCCTGCTGCGACCACGTCGTGTCGCGCTCCAGGCCGGCCGGCAGGTAGGGCCACTCGCCGTTCAGGCGGCGCCACGGAATCGCCTTCTCCTGGAGGCCCGGCCTGATCGGGAAATGGTCGTCCTCCGGCTCGGGGAAGTCGGTGGTGAAGCCCGCTTCCATCAAATCGCCGCCGCTCCTGTAGGCGACCTCGAGCAGGCGCTTGCTGTCGTCCCACTGCGTCTCGAGCGTCGCCGCGCCGATGTGCTGCACGAACGCCTCGAAGCTGCCGTGCTGCTCCGCATCGCCCATCTCGAGCACGAAGCCGCCGAAGGTCCGTCGCGTGACGGCGTCGAGATCGAGGCTGCGCGCGGCGACCGGCTGGGCGCGCCGCAGGTTGAACAGCGAGACCGTGAGCGCCGGCGTCACCCTTGCATCGTTCGGCTCCGCCTTGCCGGCGATTCCGGGCGCGATCTCGATCTCGGCGTCGCGGCCGAGATCGCTCGCCGGCAGCGGCAGGACGGCGAGCCAGGCAGCGCCGTCGCGCAGGAAGATCCGCTGACCGGCCGGCAGGCGCTGCGGGAACGAGTCGAGCCGTCGTGTGCCGGCGTAGATCTCCCAGTGTCGCGGCTCGGCGAAGTTCCACAGGCCGATGACGGTGGCGAGCCGCGACAGCGACTCGCCCGCCGGTCCCTTGGCCAGCCCCTTGAGGAAGCGCGGCCGCCACGTATGCGGCTTGGCGAACACGATGGCGCGGTTGCGGCTCTGGTAGACCAGGGTCAGCCCGGCCGTCGCCACGCCGCCGCCCTGCGTCGCCGTGAGGTCGGGGCCATCGGCGAGGTAGCGCGCCGTCAAGGTACCGAGATCCTCCATCCGTGTCGCCGTCCGCGGCTCGCGCACCCACTGGCCCACGAGCGGCGCGGCGCCGTTGCGGATGTCGGTGCTGGCGAGCCCGTGCCATTTCCCCAGCCACGCGCGCCGCCACAGCGGGGGATTGAAGGTCTTGCGCACGGTCTCGGCCGCGGTCTCCTCGAACGGCACCGGCTTGTCGTCGACCAGCCCGCTGACCCAGTCGGGCAGCCAGCGCGACGGCAGGCTCTGCACGGCCACGCGCCCGGCCGGGAAGTCGTAGCCCCAGACCGGCATGCCGGCCGCCGTCGCCGTCGACGGCGGGTCGAGATAGTTGAGCGCGCCCGTCCTCGACAGAGTGTGCAGCGCGCCGTAGATGCCGTCCTGCTCGACTAGCACGCCGCTCATCCGCGCGCGGCCCGACGACGAGACGCAGCGCCGCAGCCGCGGATGCCAGGTGCTGACCAGCAGCTCCATGGTGCGATCAACCAGGATGCGGCCCATCAGGCGGTCGATCGCGTCGGGCGCGAAGTCGGCGATCATCTTCTGGGCGCTGAGCGAGATCGACAGATAGTAGTGGTCGAGCATCTCCTGCGTGCTGCCGTCGGCGAATCCCCAGTAGCGCAGCGGGAACGCCTCGAGCCCGTGCCGCCCGTCGGCGATCGCCGCGTCCGAGGCGATCATGTGGCCGCCGAGCAGCGCACCCATCGCCGCGGTGTGATTGAAGTTCTGCGTGCTGACGTAGAAATTGAAGCCGTCGCGGAAGAACGAGGCGCGCCCGCGCCAATCGCGGCGGCGGGCGTAGTCCTCCGCCGCTTCCTTGCCCGAAGGATGGAAGAAATCCTTCGTCGGCAGGTCGGGCTGCAGCCAGGCGCGCCAGTATTCCCTGAGGTGTTCCTGCACCGGCGCCGGCAGCATGTCGCGAAACATGAACCAGGCCAGAAGGTCGTCGGCGACGCCCCAGCCCTGCCAGTAGCGCGGCGGCGTCGCCAGCACCTCCCTGATCTGCGCCGGGTAGCTCACCGCGTCGACGTCGAGCCAGGGGCTTGCCCGATCGCCGCCGACGCGGCGCAGATCGTGGATGTTGGCGACCTGCCATTTCGGGCGACTTGCCAACCCTGCAGACAGGATTCGCCGCACGTGACTGCCGATCTCCTGCGCGGTCGGCAGCGTCGCGGTCGGGCGCGAGCCGTCCGGCGTCGCCATCAGCCACTTGGGATCGATCCGCGTCGGCAAGCGGACGGCCACGACGCCGCGTCCGCCGAGCGGCCGGCAGGTCAGCACCAGGCGCGGGCTGGCGAACGTGAGGCCGTGCCCGCCGGTCGGCATCGCCCATTCATAGGCGTTGCCGGGCTGGCGATAGCGCGCATCCCAGGTCTCGAGCTTGCGCAGCAGGAAGCCGTTCTGCTCCAGAGTCAGCAGGCGCACCCCGGCGTCCTGCGCCAGCACGTCGCTCGCCAGCAGCCGCGTGATGTCGAGCCGCGCCTCGCGCGCCCGGTGCGACAGCTCGACGGGTGGGAGCAGGTCGGGATGGCGGTCCTGCGACGGATCGGCGGCGCCGAAGCGTGTCCAGTAGCTGCGGCCGGCGACGCTGGCGTTGAAGGTCGGCCCGTGCATCGCATCGGCGACCCACGGCCGGCGCAGCGGCCACGCCTGCACGTGCCAGGTCGGCGGATCGTCGGTCCACAGCTTGCGGCCGAGACCGGGGCGGCAAAGGTAGCCTTCCGGCACGATCTCGTAACCTTCGTATGCCAGGGTGAGCTCGGCCTTGACGAGGAGGCGATCCTCGCGCAGCAGCAGGGCGATCTGGTCGGCAGCGCCGGGAAAGCGCAGCAGGACGGCGCGATGCACCGCATCGACCGTGCGGCCGCCGACGATCGGCGTGTCCCACGTTCGGCCGTCGAGCTGGCGGCCGTCGATCGTCGCGGTCTCGCTGGCGTCGAGCGCGATCTGCTCGTCGTCGCGCGCGTGCGCCGCGCGGCCCCTCGTGCCGAGCGCTGCCGTGCCGACGGTCGCCGCGAGTGCGGTGCGCAGCAGGTGTGATCGCGTGAGCAGGGGAGGGGTCATCGTCCGTCATTGTTTCGTCAGGTTGCGGCGAAAGAAAGTGCGGCAGAAAGCTCTTCGCCATATTGATGCCCCAGGCGCGGCATCTGCTCCCTCATCAGCGAGAAAGGACAACACCCACTGTTGTCGCGACAGCGGATCGACACCACCTCCCGTGTAGCCCAAGGAGGAGCTGACATGCTCGAACCATTCGTCGTCGAAGTCTGGGGCAAGCCCGCCGGCGTCCTTATCAAGCAAGGCGATCACTTCCGCTTCCATGCCGTCGCCCCTCCGTTCTTCGAGATCGACGGCACGGAATACAACACGCCCGGCCACGCGCGCCTCGCCGCCGCCCGGCTCGGCAACGACGATCAGGGCGCGGCCGCCGGCGCCTCCTTCGGCAGGGCGCGCCACTGAGCCAGCAACCGGCCCCGCGGATCCTCGAAGCGGTCGGCCAGCACGGTGGACCCCGCGATGCGCTCGACGCGGAAATTGCGCAGGTCCTCGCGCAACTCGCACCACGCCCCGACCAGCGTGACAAAGCCTGACCGCACTGCGACAGGCACCGCGGGTTTCTTCTGCCGCGACGGTGGGGACGGCGTCTAAGATGCCGGCCGCACCAGCAGACGGAGGAACCCCGTGATCAAGCGTACGCAGCGCATTCCCATGCGCGATCTTTCGACCATGCCGGCCGAGGAGCGCCAGACCGTCGAGAAGAACGCGATGAACGGCCAGATCTTCAACATCTTCAAGGTGCTGGCCCATCATCCGCAGCTGGTGAAGCGCTGGACCCCGTTCGCCGGCCATGTTCTCGGCAAGCAGACCCTGTCGTTCCGCGATCGCGAGTTGCTGATCCTGCGCATCGGCTGGCTGAACCAGGCCGAGTACGAGTTCGCTCAGCACGAGCTGATCGCCAGGCGCGGCGGCGTCGGCGGCGGGGACGCGGCCCGCGCGCTGAGCGACGCCGACATCGCGCGCATCAAGGAAGGTCCCAAGGCGGCCGGCTGGAGCGAGCACGAGGGCGCGCTCCTGCAGGCGGCCGACGATCTCTACGAGAACTCCGTCGTTTCCGACGCGACGTGGGCGACGCTGGCGAAGACGTGCTCGACCGAGCAGCTGATGGACGTCGTGTTCACGATCGGCCAGTACAACCTGGTGTCGTGGGCGCTCAACAGCTTCGGCGTGCCGCTCGACGACTTCCTGCCCGGTGCCAGGCCTTAGGCTGGCTTTCAAAAAGAGTGCGGGCGGCGGTGCGTATCCTGGGCCATAGCCTCGGCGGGCTGATGGACATCTACAGCGTCTCGCGGTAACGGAAGCAGAAGATGGCTGCCCTCGCGGCGCTGGAGGCCGAGCTTCTGCGGATCGTTGGCGAGCCAGGGCATCAGGTGTGTGGGAATGGGAACGTCGTGCCGCTGCGGCTGGCGCCATAGAGCTTGGAATTCCTTCGGCGTGCCGCTCGACAGCATTTTGCCCAGCGCCCCGGCCCTAGGCTGACCTCAGGCGCATGGTCGCGGCCCTCCGAGCGGAGAACCGGATCCACTTGTCCCCGGCGCGATTCTTGAAACCAATCCCGGGCCGGGCGACCATACGACGACGAATGCAGGCGGGGGACCGTGGCAGGAAAAATGGATTCTATCGGTAAAGTCGTGCGGGCTCTTCCAGTTGGGCAGTCTTCAAAGCTTACCGAAAGGCCACGCCTCAACAGCGTTCGAGGTCAGGGTAAACTTACCTTAGACCTGCTCGCGCCCGACACCCTGATGAACGCGAAGCATGGCTATCGGGGAAAGGTGCCTTGGATCATAAGCAACGACGATGCCCTCGCTGGCGTGAGGCGTCTCCCTGGCGACTTCGTGGATTGCGTCGTCACGAGCCCACCTTACTACTGGCAGCGTGACTACGAAGTCGACGGGCAGACCGGTCAGGAAGACACGGTCGAAGACTACGTAGAAGTTCTCGCTAGTGTTTTTCGCGAAGTACTACGTGTCCTAAAGAAAACCGGGACCGCTTTTATCGTAATAGGCGACACTTACTACTCAGGACGAGGCCAACCCCGCGGGGGCGACCCGAAGCAGATTTGGCGCGGTGTTGCCCGTCAAAAGTACCGAGCCGTTGACCGACCAGGATTCGGCTTGCCACGGAAGTCCTTACTTGGCGTGCCGTGGCGAGTGGCGTTAGCCCTGCAGGCCGACGGCTGGGTCCTGAGGTCGTGCGTGACTTGGCGAAAGACCAAACCTCTCGCGGAGCCAAGTGTCCGTGATCGGCCTTGGACAACAACCGAGACTATCTTCATCCTCTCTAAGACGGGAAAGTACTTCTTTAAGCGAGCTGGACTCGAAGGCGAGGAAGACATCTGGAGCATCCCTGCCCCTAACGGCCTCAAACGTTATCGGCATGCCGCCCCGTTCCCCGCGGAACTAGTCAACCGCTGCCTGGCGACAGGCTGCCCTCCAAAGGGGGTTGTACTCGACCCATACGCGGGGTCAGGCACCACATTGGCGGTCGCTGGCAATCGCGGGCTAATCTCTATTGGGTTTGAACTCAATTCACACTATGTAACACTCGCACGGCAACGACTGAGCCAATTGGAACCGCGGTAAGCGTTCTAGCATGGATCTCAAGGCGCGCCTTAACGAGCTTCACGATAGGATGCTTGCCGGCAGCCGGACCGCGTCACGGGATTTGTTTGTAACCGCCCTAAACCCTCTGATGAGATTTCTCTCCAGCAGATTCCCTAGTCTGTCTGACGATGATCTGTATGATCTCGCATCAGATACAATATTGATTTACATAACGAATCCGCAGGGTTGCGATAGAGCCAAAAGTTCCTTGTGGTCCTATCTTTGCCGCATAGCCCGAACGGACGCGATAGACCTTTTGCGCAAGACAACGAAGCGGGAAGAGTTGCTGTCAGAAAATGTCGAGAACGATGTCGAGTTCTGGGCATCCCGCACGAATGATGTATCTCGGGATGAGGACGCGATTGATGCTCGCCGCATTATGAGTCTTTACGGCCATAAGCTAGCTACCAATGAAACGGAGGCCAAGGTCCTTGCGTTGATCCTGAACGACGAGAACAGGACGTCTGAATTTGCGCAAGCTCTTGGCCTCGATCTCATCGCGCCCGACGCCGAAGAGATGGTGAAAAAGGTTAAGGATCGGCTTCTGCTCCGGATGAAAAGGTTACGAGATGAGCTCTCCTGATCCGGCAAACTTTCTTGCCCGCGCTGTTCGACGAGCTGCGGTCGGACCCGCGCCACTTGTCGCTAGTCTGATAGAGATTTGGCGGAAAGCCTTCCCTGAACAACCTCTCGAGCAAACTCTCGCGAGCAGTAATGAGACAATTGCGGAGCTAGCGCTGTGTCGCCGACCACGCGATGCACACTGGATTGAGGATGCTACAGAAATCGCTAAGGCGCTGACGCTTGATACGGATGGCTTGATTTCATTTCTCCGTGCTGCGGAAGCGGTGGAACGTTTCTACATCGCCCACCCTGCGGAGACATCCCAGCAAGGTCGGCTCCTCGCCGCTCGCGACCGCGATGAAGACAAATGATGACGCGCCACAACATTCAGGCTGCTGCAGAGGCGTTTTGGGAGAAGGCCGGAGGTCGGGCGCGGTTCGGCACCCCAGTCGACATCGAAACGGCAGCGTCGCGGGCACTACCCGTAGCCATTCACAAGATTAGCGGCCTGCACAGCGGCATCGTTTCCGACTTGCTAAACAGGATCGGGGCCGATGCTTGGATCGAGGAAACATCTCGCCCTTTGCGCGGCTGCCTGATTGCCGATGTCGGCAAGGCTCTGATGCTGTTGGAGAAAGATGATCCCGACGACGAACAACGGATGACGATCGCACATGAGATAGCTCACCTGTTACTGCACTATCTTAGGCCGCGCGATGAGGCCGTACGGGCGTTTGGACCCGGGATAGTCGCGGTGTTGGATCGCACCCGGCCCCCTACCGCAGGCGAACGCGTATCCTCTATCCTCCGCAATGTTCCAATCGAGCCTTACCGGCATGCAATGGATCGCGGCACCGGCCACAATGCGCGTGCAGTAAATGCGATCGAAGACGAGGCCGACGATCTCGCAGTGGAACTGCTCGCACCATGGCAAGAGCTTCAACGCCTACGTGGCGCGTCACCTGGCGCGCTTCGGGCACGCTTCGGCTTGCCGGCGCCGGTTTCCACGCGACTGTCGGTCTTGATTGCGCCATCCAAGACCTCGCAAGGCGTGCTCGGTTTGTTCCCCAAGAAATAGTTGTCGAACTTCGCGGTAGCCACGCGAAGAATGCTGTGAACAATCCGGAGGCCATATGGCACTCAACGAGATGAAGCGCGTGCCTGGAACCGGGAACGACGAGCCGACCTTCGTCGCCGATAGGCAGCGCCCGGCATCCGGCAACGCTGGCGAAGAACAGGAAGCGCACGAGCTGGATGGCGTCGAAGTCTCCGATACCCTTGAGCAGGGATTTCAGCAGGCTCTCAATTTGGACAATTGGACGGCAGGTGAGCGCATGGACCAGCTCGCCGCCCGTCTCGAGCGAGAAGTCGAGCTTGCCGCCCAGTTCGAGGATGGCATGGCTCCCCGCGTGCTCAAGAAGCTGGAAGAGGCGCTGCCGACCGCCCCCGACCGATCGAAGGAGAGTGGTGTCTATACGCTCACCATCGACGACGTCAGCCGTGCAATCAGCAACGTTCTCTTCAACGGGCTGGTCGAGGCTTGCGACGGCACTAGGGTGGCAGTCGCAACCCTGCCAGTCACCGTCGTACAGATCGGCATCTGCCTGACATCCTATCTTGGCACTGGCGATGGCGGCACCATCGGCCACCGGCTCTACCGCCACGACATATTGCGCAAGAACGGCAACGCGGAAGAGGAAGTCCTCGAGTTTCTCTCCCGCCGTGCTCGCCGCAAGAGGAGCGAACTCGCCCGCCCGGAGTTTGGCGATGATGGGCAGTCCATGAGCATCAGCGACATGCTCTGCCGCGCCCTCATGATGTATGCGGAGCGCGCAATGCTAACTGAAAGGTCCACTCGCCCGTGGCGTCTGGGCCATGGGGGTCCGATGCCGCACGAACTGATCGTCGGCTCGGGTCGCAGTGAAATGGCCTTCGCCAGCCTCGACATGCTCCGGCGGCTGCTGCTTGGCCACAAGCAGTTCGTCTTCGTCCCAAGCGAGATCAGCGACGCGGCCGTCGTGACAATCGCAAATGCGCTCCAGCCACTGCAATATGCGGTTTTGCGGAACACCAAAGATATCATCGAGGGCTATATAGCAGGCAGTAGCTACGAGCGGCCGCACTACAAGAAGTCCGGCCTATACCAAGCGGTCCGCAGCTTCCAGGAGGATGTGGGCTCCAAGGTAGTGCTCGGGGTCTACCGCGCCTCCGTGCTTTGTCCAGGTCGGGTTTTCTACTCGCACGAGGACCACGTCCACGAAGCAGCCCAGATCGTCGTGGCCGACAGCGCGCTTCAAGAGGCGCGCGGGTTCCCAAACCTGATCGATATTGCCGACCGCACCTGCAAGGGCATGTTCGAACCGGGTGGACTTTCCGCCCAAGTCCACGCCGCTCTGGCCCGGAGTGGTTCCCCATTCCGCTTCCTGGCCGAACGAGGCACTCGGCCCTAACGACGTTTAGTTCTGACTGGAGAACACGATGAGTGCATCTGAGAAAATCACCCTTGCCGCCGACCGACTCGAACGCACCGGCAACGACAACGGGGGCCCGTACAAGGAGCCCGAGGCTTATCGTGGATCCGTGGCCCGTACCATGTTCGATCGCCCCGGCTCCGAAGACGGCACCGTTACCGTGCTCGTCCCCGAGCACCAGATCGTCAACGTTACTCGCGAGGCCTACGTCCGCATTCCGAGCAACCACCCGCGCACCGGCGAAGCGCAGGCAGAGTACTTAGGCGTCGTCGCCTCTGGACCGTTCGCCGAGCCCGATGCCCTCGGAGCGAACGCCCCGACCCTCGTGGTCGCGGCAGCACACGGCGCCGTACTTACCCCCAAATACCATGGCATCGCGCAGGTGGAGGTGTTCGGCGAGCGCGTCGAGGGCGTAGTGATTCCCCCCGTCCGGCGCCCCTACCCGAACAGCCCAGTCTTCTTGCTCGGGGACGACGACACTAAGGCGGTCCTCGGGCTCAACATTTCACCAGAGGACAGGCCGATACGGTTGGGCGTACTCGGCGGTCGGGAAACCCTGTCAGTTGAGGTCCCAGCCACTAAGAAGTCTGTGTTCTACAAGCATCTCGCCATACTTGGCACGACCGGCGGCGGAAAGAGCACTACCGTCTCCGGCGCCATCATGAACCTCTCGGAGGCCGGGAACGCGATCGTCGTGTTCGACATCGAGGGCGAGTACACGACAATGAACGGGCCGACCGAGAACCCGCAGATGCTCGCGGCGCTCAAGAAGCGTGGGCTGTCACCTAAAGGTGCCCTCAACACGCGTCTCTTCTACCTAGCAGGCCGCACCCCGGCGAACCCGAGTCACCCGGAGAAGCGCAGCTTTAAGATCGCGTTCGACGAACTCTCGCCTTATGTGCTGGTCGAGGTGCTCGACCTCAGCGAGCCGCAGGAACGGCGTCTTTTGGAGGCCTATGAGGTGTGTCGTATCACCATGGAGCGTGCGAAAATCTATCCGGCAACCACAGACGAACAGTCTGAGGCGCTCGAAATCGACGAACTCCAGCGCGGTTGGCCTCGTATGACGATCGAGATGATGATCGACGTCGTTGCCGCCGAAATCGACCAGATCGAGGGCAAGTCGGATGACTTCCAGGGCCGGGCCAACGGCTTCCGCGGCTACGAGCGAGAGCTAATGCAGACGCTCACCGCCCGCAAGATGGAGAAGGACTCCCGCTCCTGGAAGGCCATCGGCAAGCGTCTCTGGCGCATGAAGAAGGCTGCGGTGTTCGCCGACACCCAGCAGGAGCGAATTGATGTGGCCGAGATACTCGTTCCAGGCCGCATCTCTATCGTTGATCTCAGCGATATGGACGCTCCCTACTTGCGCAATCTTGTCATCGCGCAGATGTTGCGTACCCTCCAGATGCGTCAAGACGACCTCTATACCGAGCGCGAGAATGCGATCCGGAAGAATGCCGAGGCGAAGCCCGTTGTGAGGGTGAACATCTTTATCGAGGAGGCACATGAGTTCCTCTCTGCGCAGCGCATCAAGCAGATGCCGAACCTATTTGATCAAGTTGCCCGGATCGCCCGGCGTGGCCGGAAGCGCTATCTTGGCCTCGTTTTTGTGACGCAACTTCCCAGCCACCTACCGGACGACGTGTTGGGGCTCGTGAATAATTGGATTCTCCATAAGCTCACAGACACCAGCGTTGTGAATCGGTTGCGCAAGGTTGTCCCTGGAGTAAATGAGGCGACCTGGAATTCGCTGCCGAACCTGGCCCCAGGCCAAGCCCTGTGCTCGTTCACCCACCTGGCGCGCCCGATTATGACGACGGTCGATCCAGCGCCGTGCCAGCTCCGGATGGTGGACTAGAGGCGCGCGGCCATCATGTCGCTCGGGCGGCGGCCAGAGCTTCTACCTTTAGCACCCATTCCCTGTCGCCCCATAGCTGAGCGGGATACTGAGCAGCTTCGCCTCGCCAGAGATGATCTACGTCGAGAGCGGATTGAGCCAACCAAGCGTGCGTTAGAGCATGATCTAGAGTGGTGATTAAGTCATTAATCACCAGTGCAATCGCATACTTTCTGTCTAAGTCTGACGGCATTAAACTGTACACGGGAAAAAGGCTCTTCTCTCGACTTTCAATTGCCTTGAGTAGCGTTGTTATTTGACCAAGCCTTTCTCGCGCTATTCTCAAATTGTCGTGAAATAGAAGTAAATGTGTTTGCGCAGCTCCTGAAAGACGCGGAAGGTCAGTTAAGCTGGCTTCGAAAAACTGAGATCGAATGTGTTCAATTATTACATCACGGCTATTGACCGAATTGTCGATAGTAAGTTCCGAAGCCTCTTCCCGAAGGCCAGTCTTCCAATATTCGTACTCCGAATACACCATTGGAAGCGTGGCCCACGTGTCTAGCCAAAATGCCTTTTCTAGCTTTGATAGCTCTCGCGAAGACTTTTGTTGCTCCCGATGTCGCGCAAGAAAAAACAGCAGTAACGCGACGGCAGCACTAGCCGCAGCGCCAAATGCAGCACCAAAGAACTTTGGCAACTCGCGAGAGTCGGTATCACTGCGGATTCCGGAGGAAGTCGGCCACCGATTCCGATTTGAAGTCGGCCACTGATTCCGCCGCGAAGCCGGCCACCCGTTCCGGAGCAATCCGGCCACCGATTCCGATTTGAAGTCGGCCCCCCT